>Ga0187863_10000166_pt1 | contig 58164 bp, 45 predicted proteins | sample June2016WEW_11_1_FD_132975 | JGI IMG/M metagenome (GOLD analysis project Ga0187863, IMG submission 132975) | Peatland microbial communities from SPRUCE experiment site at the Marcell Experimental Forest, Minnesota, USA - June2016WEW_11_10 | ecosystem: Environmental > Terrestrial > Soil >...
ATGTTGCGCGCGCTGTCGCGGGCCGGCCTCTCGGTGGTGGGTCTCGAAGAGGGCGCATTTCTCAAGTCGGACGACTTCGACCAGCGCGAGGAGCGGATGCTCGCCCGCATCTATCAAGACGGCGGAGGCAGAACGACCGACGACTTCGCGATACGAGTCCTACAGGGCAAAGGCATCGGCGGCAGCACGGTGCACAATACGAACTTGTGCAAACGAGCCCCGGACGAAATCCTCGATCGGTGGTCCCGCAAACACGGGGTCGTCGGCGCCGGCCCGGGCGATCTCCGGCCCGCCTTCGAATCGATCGAGCGCGACCTGAGCGTGTCCGAGATCGGGGCCCCGATGCGCAACGAGAACAACGAGCTGCTCCGGAAAGGGTGCGCGGCGCTCGGCTGGCGCGGCGGTCCGCTCCGTCACAACCGCGTCGGGTGCACCCAGAGCGGCTTCTGCGAGCTCGGGTGCGCTTACGACGCCAAGCAGAACGCCCTGAAGGTCCTGCTGCCCCAGGCGTTGGCTGCCGGAGCCCGAGTGTACGCCGACGTCGAAGCCGTTCGCGTCGTGCACGACGGCCGCAGCGTGGCCGGCGTGCGGGCCATCGCGCGATCGGCCGACGGTCGCCCGAGAGCCGACGTGCAAGTGCGGGCACGCGTCGTGGTGCTGGCCGCGAGCGCCGTCGGCAGCGTCGCTCTGGCGCGCCGGAGCGCCGTGCCCGATCCGCACGCAAGGCTCGGAAGCGGTCTTCGCCTGCACCCCGGGGCGATCGCGGCTGGACGGTTCGATGAACCGGTCGCGGGCTGGCGCGGAATTCCCCAAAGCTATGAATGCACCGAGCATTTGTCGCACGAGGAGGGCAGCGATCGGCGGGTGTGGATCGTCACGGCGTTCGCCCATCCGATCGGCGCCGCCGCGACGCTGCGGGGGTTCGGCGCGTCGCACATGGCCGCGATGCGGACGTACCCGAACCTCGCGGTCCTGACGGCGATGGTGCACGACGAGACGAGCGGCGAAGTGCGGGTCGGGGCCGACGGGCGTCCGGTGATTCGCTACGCGATGATCGATCGCGATCGCCGTCAACTCGCACTCGGTCTCGTGGCGTGTGCGCGGCTATTGCTCGCCGCGGGCGCGCGCGAGGTGACGATTCCGGCCGTTCCGTCGATCCGGATATCGAGCTCGGCCGAGATCGACCGCGTGGACGTGTCGTCCTTGCGACCGCACTCCGTGCCGCTCACCGCTGTGCATCCCATGGGTACGATGGCGATGGGCGAGGATCCGAAGGTGAGCGTCGTGCGTTCGACGGGCGAGCACCATCAGCTGCGGGGGCTGTTCGTCGCCGACGGATCCCTCTTTCCGACGAGCCTTGGCGGGCCGCCGCAGATCAGTATTTTTGCGTTTGCGCTTCATCTGGCGCCGCACGTCGTCGCTCGAGCTCGGCAGATGGGTGCATCATGATCCCGGCGCGGCGAACCGGGCGTGCCCGGCCGCGGTCCGTCATCGGTCAATCGTCCGAGAGAGACAGGTTGGCTCCCGTCGGCTTTCTGCGGCTTTCCCGCCTCTCGCGGCGTGGCTCCTGCTCACCCTGCTGCAGCATTCCTCGTCGTCGCGCCTTGCGAGAGGCCAAAGGCCTTGAAATCCTCGGTCCGCCAACCTGTTCGGTGCTCTAGTCGGAGCTCTCCAAGCGATGTCCGCCGAGTTCGTCCACCTGCACGTTCATACCCAGTATTCGCTTCTTGACGGAGCGGTGAAGGTGAAGGACCTCGTCCAGCGTGTCGCGGCCGGTGGGATGCGCGCCGTCGCCATCACCGATCACGGCAACATGTTTGGCGCGATTGCGCTCTACAAGACGGCGAAGGAGGCGAAGGTCCACGCCATCCTCGGATGCGAGATCGACGCCGCGGGGCGCGGCGGGCACGGCCACCACCTGCCGCTCTTGGCGGCGACGTCCGAGGGCTATCGCAACCTGATAGGCATCGTGTCCCGGTCTCAGATTCAGGGAGTGCCCCTGCCCATGGAGGAGCTTTCGACCCGGTCCAAAGGGATCGTCGCGTTGACCGGCTGCATGGGAGGAGTCGTGGCCCAGGCCATCCTGGAAGAGGGTGAGGCCCGGGGTCGCGAGGTCCTCGCGCGCATGCGCGACGTCTTCGAGTCGGGGTCGTTGTACGTCGAGCTGCAGGATCACGGGCTGCCGGAGCAGCCGGTGCTCAACGCGATTCTCGTCAAGCTCGCGGGCGATCTCGGCCTGCCGCTCGTCGCAACCAACGACGTGCACTACGCCGAGCGGCAAGACGCCGAGGCGCATCTGTACTTGTCCTGCATCAAGACCGGTCGGTCGCTCGAGGAGGCAAAGGAGCGCCACCACGGATCGAGCGAGATGTACCTGAAGACACCCGACGAAATGGCGCAGCTCTTTGCGGCCTACCCGAACGCGGTGCGCGCGACGCTCGAAATTGCCGAAAAATGCACGTTGGCTCTCAAGCTCGGCGAACCGATGCTGCCGAGCTTTCAGGTACCGGAGGGATACGACGCCGTCGGCTACTTCCGCCATATCGCTCGGCAAGGTCTTCGTGTCCGCTTTGACGAGTTCGAAGCGCAGGGCAAGGGCATCGACCGAGACGCGTACACGAAGCGACTCGAAATCGAATTGGACGTCATCGCGAAGATGAACTTTGCCGGGTACTTCCTCATCGTCTGGGACTTCATACGATACGCGAAGGAAAGCGGCATTCCCGTCGGCCCCGGGCGGGGATCCGGCGCGGGATCGATCGTGGCCTACGCAATGCGCATCACCGATCTCGATCCGATTCCCTACAACTTGCTCTTCGAGCGCTTCATGAATCCGGAGCGCGTGAGCATGCCGGACTTCGACATCGACTTCTGCATGGACCGTCGAGACGAGGTGATTGCCTATGTCCAGCGCAAGTACGGCGCTTCGAGCGTCGGTCAAATCGCGACGTTTGCCGAGCTCAAGAGCAAGAGCGTCGTCAAAGACGTCGCTCGATGCATTGGGATAACCCCCAACGAGGCGCAACAGATCGCCAACCTGATTCCGCGCAAGACGCCGGCCGAGTCGTACACGATCGGCGAGGCGCTCGACGTCGAACCGAAGCTGCGGACGCTTTACGAGAGCGACCGGAGGATCAAGGGTCTGCTCGATCAGGCGCGCAAACTCGAGGGTTTGACCCGGCACGCCGGCAAACACGCCGCCGGTATCGTGATCAGCGAGGGTCCTCTGTGGGACCACGTGCCCGTCTTTCGCGACGACAAGACCGGGGCGCTCGTCACGCAGTATTACAAGGACGACGTCGAACAGGCGGGGCTCGTCAAATTCGACTTTTTGGGGCTCAAGACGCTGACCGTGCTCGACGTCGCGGTGCGACTGGTCAATGCACGGCCCGATCTGCGGCGCGCGAACGAGAGGGTCGACCTTTCCAAGATCCGTCTGGACGACGTGGCGACGTACAAGCTGCTCGCGTCTGGTGAAACGAAAGGAGTCTTTCAACTCGAATCGAGCGGCATGCAGCAACTCTTCAAGGATTTGCGTCCCGACGGATTCGAAGACATCGTCGCCGCCGTCGCGCTCTATCGCCCCGGTCCGCTGGGTAGCGGCATGGTGGAGGACTTCGTCAACCGAAAGCACGGACGCGCCGCCATCGCGAGCTTGCACGCTCGTGTCGACGACATCCTCGCTCCGACCTACGGGGTCATCGTCTATCAGGAGCAGGTGATGCAGATCGCCCAGAAGCTCGCGGGCTACACGCTCGGCGGCGCGGACTTGCTGCGGCGTGCGATGGGCAAGAAGAAGCCGGAGGAAATGGCCAAGCAGAAGAGTGTGTTTCTTGCCGGAGCCAGCGACAACGGCGTGGACGTCAAGGACGCGGAGCACATTTTCGGGCTACTCGAATACTTCGCCGGCTACGGGTTCAACAAGAGCCATTCGGCCGCGTATGCGCTCATCACGTACCAGACCGCGTGGCTCAAGGCGCATTACCCCGTCGAGTTACTCTGTGCGATTCTGACGAGCGACAAAGATCGAATCGACAAGGTCGTGCGCACGATCGCGGACGCGCGGGCGATGGGTGTCATGGTCCTTCCTCCGGATGTCAATGAGAGCGATACGGATTTCAAGGTCGCATACACGCGTCCGCTCGGCGACGGACCGCCCGCGCGTCGGGGCGACAAGATCGCGGACCCGCTCGGCCCCCAGATCCGGTTCGGGCTCGGGGCCGTCCGTGGCCTGGGGGGCTCCGCGCTGGAGGCGGTGTTCGAGGCGCGCGGTGCCGGTCCTTTCCGAGATCTCTTCGACCTGGCCGCTCGCGTCGATGCCAAGCGCGTGAACAAGGCCGTCTTCGAGGCCCTGGTGCAATGCGGCGCATTCGATTCGAGCTTGCAAGTGCGTGGAATGTCGCGTGCCCGAGCCTTCGCGTCGATCGACGTCGCGTTGGAGCGATCGCGCGCGGCGAGTCGCGACCGGGCCGCCGGCCAGACGACGCTGTTCGGCCTGTTCGACGCTTCGCCGCACCCGACGTCGGCGGCCTCGACGGCCGGCGACTACGCCGAGTGCGAACCGTGGGACCGGCGCGAGCTCTTGGTCCGCGAGCGGCAGGCGCTCGGGTTCTACGTGTCGGGCCATCCCCTCGAGCGATACATCAAGGGCGACGCCGGGCTCGGCAAGCTTGGGGCCGGGCGGGTCGCGGACTGCGCCGGGTTGGAAGACTGGGCTGCCATCAAGCTGGTCGGAATGGTCGAGGCCTACCGCGAGCGCATGTTCAAGGACGGAGGCGGCAAGGTCGCCTTCTTCGACCTCGAGGATTTGACCGGTCGCGTGAGCGTCAAACTTCGCGCTCGCGAAATCGAACGTTACGCGCCGGTGCTGACGGCGGGCGAGCCGGTGCTCGTGACGGGCAAAGTGAGCTTTCCCCAGCGCAGCGAGGACGGCGATGACGACGCCGACCAGCCGCGCGACCCGACGATTCTGTTGAACGAGGTCCAGCCGCTCACCGAGGCCGTGCGCGCCGATACGCGATCGATTTCGATTCGGGTGCGGGCCGAACGGACACGAAATTCGGATCTCGCAAGTCTCGCGCGCGTTTTGTCTCTGACCAAGGGACAATGCCCGGTGGCTCTGATCGTGAGTTTCTCCGATGGGGCCGAAGCGTTGCTGACGCTGGGCGACGCGTGGCGGGTGGATGTCGGCGATCCGCTTCTGTCCGGGCTGGAGCGGGTTTTCGGCGAACAGGTGGCTGAGCTTCGCTGATCCGGCACGGATCCGCTCGACGAGACGATCGGTCAACCATACGCCATGATCACACCCTCGGACCCGCTGCCCATGGGTGCCGTCGCTTCGCATTACGACGAACTCGATCCGTACTACCGCGAACTTTGGGGCGAGCATCTGCACCACGGCCTCTGGCAGCGCGGCGATGAGAGTGTCGACGAAGCCGTCTGCGCCCTGGTCGATCAGGTCGCGTACGCCGCGCGAATTCCGCGCGGCGGAAGCGTGTGCGACGTGGGGTGCGGCTACGGCGCGACGGCGCGTCGGTTCGCGGCGCGTCACGACGCGCGCGTCGTGGGGTTGACCGTGTCGCGCGTACAGGCCGAACGCGCCGAACGGTTCGGAGGCGGCCCGGGCGCGCCTCTCATCCTCTGCCGAGATTGGCAGGACAATGGGCTTGCTTCCGAGACGTTCGATGCCGTCGTCGCGATCGAGAGCTCGGAGCACATCGCCGACAAGGACCGATTCTTCGCCGAAGCCGCCCGCGTTTTGCGACCCGGCGGACGCTTGGTCGTGTGCGCCTGGCTGTCGCACGATCCCTCGGGCCCATGGGCGCGCCGATTCCTGCTCGAGCCGATCTGTCGGGAGGGCCGGCTCGCCGGCCTGGCGACCGCCGCCGAAACCCTCGAATGGATCGGTCGTGCGGGTTTCGCCGGCGCGACGTGGGACGATTGGAGCGCGCGGGTTCGCCGAACCTGGGCCATCTGCAGCTATCGCCTGGTGGCGGCGATCGCGACGGACCGACGGTACCGGCAATTGCTGTTGCGCGGGCCGGCCGAACATCGGACCTTCGCCCGCTGCGTGCTGCGCATCGGCATGGCGTACGCCGTCGGCGCGATGCAATACGGCCTCTTCGCGGCGACCAAGTAGCGGCGTCCTCGTCGCCGTGACCGCTCAGGGGATCTTCGGACGAGCGCGCGACGTCGTCAGCGTGGCCATGTTCGCAAGGACTTTCGCATGGTCCTCGGCGTGCTTGACCAGCACTCCCAACGTCGACCGGACCAATTCGGGGTCGAGGGCGCTCGCCCCGAGAAGGACGATCGCGCGCCCCCAGTCGATGGTCTCTGCGATCGACGGCGCCTTGCGCAGGTCCATTCGGCGCAGCTTTTCCGCGAAGCCGGTCAGCTGCTCGGCCAGACTCTGGCCCAGTCCGGGAACGTGCAGCTCGAGAATCGCTTGCTCGCGCAATGGCGAGGGATAGTCGAGGAAAGCGTGCAGGCAGCGGCGGCGCAGCGCGTCGCTCATGTCTCGAGTGCCGTTGCTCGTCAGCAGAAACAGCGGTGGGTGCTTCGCGCAAATCGTCCCGATCTCGGGGATGGTCACCTGTCCTTCGGCCAGGACCTCCAGGAGCAAGGCTTCGAACTCCGGATCGGCCCGGTCGATCTCGTCCACGAGCAGGACCGTCGGCGACTCACTCGTCAGTGCACGCAAGACGGGGCGCTCGACCAGGAAGCGGCGGCTGAAGAAGGCTGCGTCCGCGCCGGCGATGCGATCGGCCGCTTCGGCCAACGACCCCGCCCCGGTCGCCTCGGTGGCCACCGCGTCGCGCAGCAGCTGCGAGTAGAGCATCTGCTTTGCGTAGTCCCACTCGTACAGGGCCTTGGACTCGTCGAGTCCTTCGTAGCACTGCAGCCGGACGAGCCGCCGCCCGAGTGCCTCCGCCAGCGCCCGTCCGAGGTCGGTCTTGCCGACGCCCGCCGGCCCTTCGACCAGAAGGGGACGCTCGAGAGCGATCGCCAGCCAACAGACGACGGCCAGATCCTCGGATGCCAAGTAGCCGACGCGGGCGAGTTGCTCGGCGATCTCGGCCGTTCTCGACAAGGGGTCAACGGGTTTCACGGGCGGGTCTTCGCATCCCCGGCTCGACCACTACGCCATCCGGGCGGGGCACGCCAACCGGTTCGCGTCAGCGGTGCAGGGTGGGCAGCGCGATGCCGCGGGTCTCGGGCAGCACCCACACCCAGGCCGCCGTGGCGATCGCCAAGAGCAGTGGAACGCTCAGGCCTCCGGCAAGGCCCGCACGGGCGACGGCCGCTTGAACGACGACCGGGGCAATCAGCTGCGCGGTGCGCGCGAGGTTGTAGGTCGCCCCCATGGCGACGCCGCGGACTTCGGATGGAAAGAGCTCGGCGAGCAGTGCGCCGAAGCCGGCAGTGCACCCGGACCCGACGCCGAGCACGAACATCGTCGCCCAGAAGACAAAGGGATGTGCCGAGAGCGTCTGCCACGCGAAGGCGAGGGGAGCCAGGGCGCTCGCCGTAGCGAGCGAGTACATCGCGAACGCGGGGCGCCGGCCGATCCGATCCGACACCAGACCAAACGTGAGCATTCCGATGAGCTGGCCGATCTGCGCGGTCAACATCCAGGCCAGCGAGCGCGACACGGCCTGGTGCATGTCGCGCAGAAAGCTCGGCAGCCACGTGTAACAGGTCCAGTACGTGCCGAGTTTGCAGACGCCCAAGACCCATGCGGCGACGAGGCGGCGGCCGACGCGGGCCTGGAGCAGCCGATGCACCGCGTTGGCGCGCGGCGCGGGGACGTCCGGCAGGTAGACGGATCGTCGCACAGCCAGTGCGATGAAGGCCGTCGCGCTCGAGCCCACCAGCACGGCCCGCCATCCGACTCGCGGCAAGACGACGTACCCGACGATCGTAGCCAGCGCCACCCCGATCGGCTCGCCCGACTGCAGTGCCGCAGCCCACCGACCGCGCCGGTCCGGCCGGGCGGCTTCGGCGAGCATGCCGTGTCCGATGGCCCACTCTCCTCCGACGCCCAGCCCGACCACCGCGCGGCCGAGGACGAACGCACGCGCGCCCCCGGCGATCCCGCAGAGCAAGGACCCGATCGAATAGATCATCACCGTCCACGCGAGCATCGTTCGCTTGCCGATGCGGTCGGCCAGCGCCCCGGCGACGATTCCGCCGACGCCGGAGGCTCCGAGCGCCACGCCGAGCAGCCAAGCCTGCTCGGGTCGCGATAGGTGCAGATCTCGCGCGACCGGGTCTTTCATGAAGCCGAGCAGGACCAGATCGTAAAAGTCGAACGTCCACCCGAGCAGCGCAAACAGATACACGCGCCCGATACGAATCCGACTGCCGGCGGCGACTTGGCCGGTCAACGACAGGCTCGCTGCCGGACGGCCTCGTAGAGCGCGATCGCCACGGCGACCGAGGCATTGAGCGAGGCGATCGAGCGGCCCATCGGTAGCCGAGTCAGGGTATCGCACGTGCGCCGTACCGTCTTTCGCAACCCTTTGCCCTCGGCCCCGACCACGAGCGCGACCGGTCGAACGAGATCGACCCGGTCGATGAGCGCATCGCCCGCCATGTCGAGGCCCACGACGGTGACGCCGCGGGCGCGCAGAGCCTCGAGCGCGGGCGGCAGAGAGGTGACGCGGCAGAGCGTGGCATACTCGACGGCCCCCGCCGAGGCGCGAAAAGCCGCGGGCGAAAGCGGCGCCGATCGGTGCTCGGGCCACAGAACGGCCGTCGCGTCCATCGCGACCGACGATCGGACCACGGCGCCGAAATTCTGGGGGTCGACGACTTCGTCGAGTGCCACGATGAGTGTCTCGGGACCGAGAGCGAGATCGTCGAGGCGGGCAATCGAGAGTTCTGGCGCGAAAGCGATGGTGCCTTGGTGTCGAACCCCGCGTGCCATGCGATCGAGTTCCGCGCGCGCAAGCCGTTCGACGGGAGCGCCGTGATCGCGAGCGAAACGCGCCAACGCTTCGAGCTGCGGTCCGTCACGCGGCTCGGATTCGACCAAGACACGCTCCAATCGTTCGCCCTGCGCGCGGATCGCCTCGCGCACGGGCTGCAAACCGCAGATCATGCGCGTCGCGGCCGACCGGTTCAACCGCCGCCTCGCGCAGCCCGCGCCTCGCTCACTTCCTTTGAAAGCGCCTGCGCCGCGGCCGCGGGGTCGGGCGCGTCGCGAATGGGCCGGCCGATCACGACCCAGTCGGCACCAGCGGCCACCGCACCGGCGGCGGTCATCGTCCTTTTTTGGTCGTCCTTTGCGGCGTCGGCCGAGGCGCGCACGCCGGGTGTGACGAGCGTCGCATCGGGTCCGAGAACGTCGCGAAGTCGCGCGGCCTCGTGAGGCGAACAAACGAACGACCGGACCCCCGCATCCCATGCATTTCGAGCGAGCCGTTCGACGTGCGTCTCGACGCTTTCGGACACACCGAGGCACGCGAGGTCGCTCCGGTCCAAGGACGTCAGCACGGTCACGGCGAGAATCTCGAGACCGGCTCCTTCCTTGCGGGCGCGTTCGACGGCGCTCCGCAGCATGGCCGTGCCTCCCGCTGCGTGAACGGTCAAGAATCGCGCACCGATCGCCGAGGCGCGCCCCACCGCGCGTTCGACCGTCTCGGGGATGTCGTGCAGTTTGAGGTCGAGAAACGTCGGCAGACCGCACTCCACCCCGACCCTCAGCGAAGCCGGGCCCGCCTGGACGAACAACTCGAGCCCGACCTTGAACATCCCGACGGCGTGCGCCACCGCGCGCCCGAGGGCCCGCGCGTCGTCCAGACTCGGCACGTCCAGCGCGACGATGATCCTTGAATCGATGGGTGCTTGCCCGCTCATCGGCAGCACGCCGCTTTAGCAGGATCTCAGAGGCACGAGCAGAGGGGATCGCCGGGGGTGCAGTTGCACGGCGGCTTGTTGCCGGTCGTCGCCTTGTTGGCTCCGCCGCCACCGCCACCGCCGCCGGCGGCAGGGCCGGGCTTTTTCGTTTGCGTGATCTGGGTGGAGATGGTCTCGAGCTTCTGGGTCTGCTCGGTCAGCCTGGCCTGAAGCTCGGCGATCTTCTCGGGATCCTTGGTGCTCTCGAGCTCGAACTGAAGCCGGCGCTGTTGGGCCTCGACGTCCTGCTTTTCGGCCTCGAGCGCGCGGGCGTGCGCCTCGGCGGCGTTGGCCTTGTCGTTCGACTGTTTGATCACGTAGCCGCCACCGATGGCCAGCGCGAAGACGAGCACACCGAGTCCGGCGAGGAACAATTGCAGACGCCTTTTCGACTTGTCGTGCGTCAGCGCGTGCAGTTGGCGTTCGTGCTCTTGCCTCGAAGCCATCTCCGCGAGACGCGCTTGGGCTTCCGCCTCCATTTTCGCGCGCTGGATGGCAGCCTCCTGAAGCGCTTGGATCTCCGCCTGGCGCTTCTGTTCCTCGAACGCGCGCCGCTGGCGGTCGGATTCTTCCGCTCTCAGACGCTCTTGTTCGGCCTCTTGCTTTCGGCGGAGCTCTTCGAGACGCCTCTGCTCGTCTTCGCGCGCCCGCTGCTGCGTCTCGATCTTCTCTTGCTCCTCGCGGTGCTGCGCGTCGCGCAAAATCTCTTGGATGGAGACCATCACCGAGGTTTCTTGCCGTTCCGCCATGTTGCCTTTTCCTCTGCGCGGCGACGAGGGCCGCTGCACGCGGGCCGAGCCGCGCACGTACGATTAATCTACTGATTTGTGACCTTGTTCGCAAACCTGGCCGCGAGGCGATAGGGATACGCTAACATTTGTGGATCATGCTGGCGATCGTGAGTGCGCACATCACCGGAACGGTATGGAAGATCGAGGTGGGCGTGGGGGACGAAGTCGATGAGGGGCAGGTTTGCGTCATCCTCGAGTCGATGAAAATGGAAATGCCGGTTGAGGCTCCGCGCGCCGGCAAGGTCGAAAAGGTGTACGTGGTCGAAGGTCAGTCCGTGAGCGAGGGCGATCCGCTCGTCGCCCTTGCCTGAGCAATCCTTTCCGCGGGCTCGCGAATCGACTCTTTTCGACGGTAAGCTGAAGAGGTGAGACGCCGTTGGGGACGCGCGCTGGCTCGGGTCGGATCGGTTCTCTTGGCCGGCCTGCTGGGCTGCAGCTCTGCCGAGCCGCTGGCAGGCACCGGAGGTGCCTGCGAGTTGGTCACCGATTGCCAAGAAGGGCTCTTCTGCGATCCCGACTCCGGTACGTGCGCGAACTCGTCCTATCTCGGCGTGATTCAGCATGTCGAGGCAGTCGGGGCGGCCGATGGGACGGCTCCAGCCGCTCCGGGCGTCGACGCAGCCGCGGCCGGCGATGGGTCGATGCCGAGCTCGCCGGTTTCCGACGGCGCCCCGTCGCCGAGTTCGATCGCGCCCGATGCCACGGCCTCGGGAATCGCGGACGCGTCGGAGTCGGACGCGGCAACGCAAAACCCATCCAGCGATGCGTCCTCGGCCGACCGAGAGGTGGGGCACCCGCCGGCCGATGCGGCGTCGGTCGGTCCAGCACCCGATGCGTCGTCGGGCTCGCCAACCGACGCGTCGTCCGGTCCGGCACCCGATGCGTCGTCCGGTCCGCCCCGCGACGCGTCGTCGGGGCCGCCACCCGACGCGTCGTCCGGTCCGCCACCCGATGCGTCGTCCGGTCCGCCGCAAGATGGCTCAGCCGCTTCGCCAGCCGATGCGACCGGGATTTCCTCCTCCGACGCCGCCGTGGAGTGATGCCCTCGATCGTCTCCGGTGAGACGAGAACGCCCCATCCCGTCCTACGTCTTCTAGCCGGCGCGCGCGCGATGCCGCCAACCGGTTCGGCGCTTTAGCGGATGATCTCCGCGTGGCGAATCGAATCCAGTCGAGGAAATTGGGCATCGAGATACGCATTTCCTTGGGCCTGAATGCGCGCTTGATTGGGAGCTTCCCCGTAGCCTTTGTAAAGGGAGTCGACGACCTCCATGCCCTGGACGACTTGTGCGAACGGTGCGAATCGTGACGCGTCGAGTCGGGAGTTGTCACCGAAATTGACGAACACTTGAGTACTTCGCGTGTTGGGTGTGTTGCGTTGAGCGAACGTCACGAATCCTCGCTTGTTCGACTGCGTGACCGGGTCGTCGCTCACGTTCTGCTCCTGCCACTTGGCGTTCACGGCCGGGTCGCCGCTGATTCCGAACTGGACCATGAACCCTTCGATCGCGCGGAAGAAACGGGTGTCGTCGTAGAAGCCGAGCTTGACGAGGTTGTAGAAGCGATCGGCGCCGTTCGGCGCCCAGTCGCGGTGGACTTCCACGACGAAAGTGCCTTTGCTGGTCTCGAACTTCGCTTTGAATAGGCTCGGGGCCTTCTCGTTCGCCTTGGACGGGTCTGACAGGGCGGGATGCAGCTGCGACGCAAGCGGTCCCGAAGGCGCTGCGACGGCGGCGGATTTCGCCGAGAAGGCGCTCGCAGAGGGGGCCGCGGGCGGCGAGTTCGAGGTCGACGGCGATTCGCCCGTCGACCCCGGTTCGGCGGCAGACTTCGAGCAATCGACCCACGACAGCGCTCCGATGACGATGACGACCGATGCCTTCATGCCGCGCCTGAATATCATCGCTTCCCGGGCGCGCGCCACAAGGGCCGTCCACCCTTACTCCCCGAGCCATTCGACCGTCGTTGCGGCCGTCCACTGAGCCCCGACGTCGACCGCGACGACGGCCAACGTCCAGGCTGTACCCAGCAGGGCTCCGCGCAAGAGGGCGCGTGTGCGCATGAAGTGCGTCAGAAAGAATGCAAGGACGAACGCGGGGTGGAACCCGAACATCCAGAGCGCAAAGACGGCGGCATCGCGAGACACGGTCGGCCACGCGCGCGCGAGCGCGAAAGGGCTTAGGCGGCGTTCGTCCAGGCGCACCACGGCTACGAGCACCGGAGCGCTCGCCGCCCACGAAGCGAGGATCTGCACGAGCTCGAGGTTGCCCGACGTCAATGCGCCGACCCGGTCAAGCTGATTTCGACCCGTAGAATCATCGTCATCCGTCGAGATCCGTCCCCTCGAGAAGGCCGCGACACGACCATCGTGGTGGTGCTCTCGATCTTCGCTTGAGCGACCAATCGTTCGAGATCGAAAGTCATCCGGGCCGTGCCCGACGCGAGCATGGACTCCATGCGGGCCTGGCCTTCTTCCGGCGCGCCGGGCGTCTTGAGCGGTTGCGGGGGCGCCGTCTGCGCCAGGACGTCGTCGACGGATCCGCGGGTCGCTGCGAGCGATCGCAGCGCGAATGTGTCGCTCTGCGTGATGAGAGCGTCCTTCGACGAGAGCTCCGAGAGTTTCTGCCAGCGCGCACCCAGGCCGACTTCCTCTTCCGGAAAGGGGACCGCCACGCCTCGCAGCGTCTGACGGACCTGTTCGACCATCTGACCGGATGATTCGCCCAACGACGCCGACTTCGGATCGATGACGATCGACTGCACGAGCCCGCGTGACGTGACCACCGCCGTCCCGGCGAGGTGTTCGATGGCGGCGACTTCGGTCCGCATGCCGTCGGCGAGCTGGCTCGCAATGCCCGGGTCGGCCTTCACGTGGCTCGACGCGACCCGCCACGCGAAGTGCATGTCGCCCTCCGGCGAGACACCGGACGGGTCGATCGCGAGGACGATTCGTACCGGCGGCAGAGCAACTCCGGTCGCGTCGGCATCGGGATTTTCCGTCGAGGCGACCGTCTGCAGATTCATCGTGAGCTCTTCGTGCTGGTCGATCCGCCATACGTACCGGAGTCGTCGTCTGGGCTTGCGACCTTCGTCGAGAACCGACACCGTGGCCGAGGGCCAGTCGGCCTGGGACGCGTCCGCGCCGACGGGTCCGGCCCGATCTTCGGCGCTCGGGGACGAGTCCGTGGCCGTCTGCCGGCCGAGCGACAGAGGACCGCCGGCGTCAGGCTCCGCCGACGGCTTCGAGCACGACAGACCCGTCGCGATCGTGGCGATCAGGAGCGATTTGGATCTCACGCTTAGGGTCTCACGGAGAGGGAGGGACCAAGGGGGCTTCGCGCGCCCGCGCCGCACGAGCCCGCGACTGGCGCGCGTACAAGACGAAGGTCGTCGTGGCCAGTATCGCGATGAGGCCCAAGAGGCCCGCGAAGATGGCTTGCAGCCACCTCTTCGAAGCGCGAGTCACGGCGATGGGGCCCACGTGCACGACATCGCCGGAGGGTGCAACCCCCGGCTGCGCAGGCCGTGCGATCAGCACGACCAAGACGTCGGTCGGAAGCAGCCCCCCCGCACCGCCCGCGACGAGACGCTGGACGGCGTCCTCGCCGAAAGGCGGCGTCGTGCCTCGATACTCGACGAGCGCACTGGCCGTTGCGCGCGATGGTTCCGGATCTCGCCATCCACTCGGGTGCGAAAGGCTCAAGTGAACGTGTGCGGATATCACGCCGTCGATGCCTTCGAGCGTTCGCTCGAGATCGCCGGCGATACCGGTCATCAGCTGCGCCTGCTCGAGGGCCTCGCTCGGCACGAGCGACCCTTTGCCGACCGCGTCGAGGACGCCGGGGGGGCTGCGGCGAGGAAGTCGCTCGCTGTGCATGACGGTGAAAGCCCGCGCGGCGTCGTCCGGTGGAACTTCGATCCGCCACTTGCCATCGACGTTGGGGTCGCTTTCCTTCGTGGGCGCGAGACCTTCTCGGTCGAGTGCGACGAAGACGCGGCTGGCCTCGCTATCATCCAAATCGCCTGCCACGGGCACCGAACAAGCGACGAGCCACGCCGCCCCTACGGCGCCGAGGGCCATGCGTGGCGCGGGGTGGGCCGCCGGGGGCCGCCGCGCTCGATCGGGGAGTCGGGCGAAACGCAGCATCGGGTCGCCCGCAATCCGTATCGCCGAAGCGGCAGCCGCTCAAGCATGCGCCGGCGATCGCGTCCGGGGTCGAGAATTTCAAGCCTCGAGACGGAAAACACTTCGCTCGGCGTTGCGGGCGATCGTGCGGACGCGGCGTCGCCGGGGCCTTGCCTGGGCGTCCTCCGACTCGTGCAAATGGAAAACGGTTTGCGGATGGGTATGAGCAATGCTACGGACTACTACAGAGAGTTCGCGCGCTCTCGGCGTCGTTGCTGCAATAACGCGCCGTGACCGAACCTCGCACCGCGGGCCGACCCGTCGCTTGCGACGGTCTTCACCGCGAGGCTCACAGGCCAGGTTCCCTGTCATCGCCTGAGGACCATGGCCGATACGTCTAACCGAATACCGAAGTAACGAAAGGGCACGCCCTCGCGCGTGCGTAGCGTCTTTGGCCTCACCGTTCACCGAAGCCCTATCGACACTTAACGATCGCGCCCTCCGACGCCTTCTGGGGGCGCGCGCCTACCTGCGCGGCTACGATTACGTGCGCCGCCACGCCGTCGAGAACGTCGTCGTCGAAGACGCGGGGGCGCGCGGACATGTACGCGGCACCGAAGCAGAGCCGTACAAGGTGACGCTCAAGCTATCGCCCAGTGGCTTCACTTCGAACTGTACGTGTCCGGCATACGCATCCAGCAACGGGGGGCATTGCAAGCATGTCGCCGCTTTGCTCATCGCGCTACGCGATCAGGCGCGCGGCGCCCAGCCACGCCCGGCAGCGGCGCCGCAAGCGCCGCCGAACGGGGTTCATTACACGGTGCACGGCGGCACGGTGCACGTGGCCGGCGTCGACGGGGAGGGCCGTCGCAGCAAGAGAGCGCGGGCGCGCGCGATGAAGGCGGCGCATGCCGGGCATCCAGGCGTGCCCCCGCCGCGCGCGCTCGTTCCGAGCGGGACGGGCGTCGATGCGTGGCTTCCTGAGCCGATGCCACCCGCCCCCAAGCACATCGAGTACCGGCTTCAGGTCAAGCAGCTGGGCCATTCCCCCAATGCGACCGGCGGTGCGCTCACCATTACGCTGCTCGATCCGGACGCTCGCGTTCCGCTCTTGCCGAGCGCTCTGCTGCTCGCGCAGGACCAACACCCCACCGCGGATCGGGATGCCGTGCGCCTGCTGGCTCGCTTCGAGAATCAGGGTCCGCGGCGGGTAGGCATCGATGTTCGCGGCGAAGACGCGAGCGATCTGCTGCCGCTCCTGAAGGGGCGGCGTGTCATCGTCGAGCCGCAAATGATGGAGCTTCGCTTCGGCGACGAGCCGTTGCGTCCGCGTTTTGATCTCGAGCTGTCCCCTGACGGCGCGCAGATCATGGTGCGCGCCTCCTTCCAGCGGCAAGGCGACCCGCGTCGATTCACCACGACGAGCGGTGCATGGTTCGAGGGCAGCCCCGGGTGGTACGTCGATGCGCAAGAGGGCTGGGCGCGTCCCATCGACCGGCGAGTGTCTCCGGCGGCGATTCGGCGGTTGCTCCGGCTCTCGGCGATCGGCGAACCGGTTGAGCGTCTTGCCGAGCTCGTCATGCACGGACTCCCGAAGGTCGCGGTCGAGGTCGGGGCCGAGCTGCCCGAGCTTTCGCAGGTGGCCGACGTCGTCGATCTCGTTCCGACGTTCCGCGTCGCAGCGGGTGGCAATCTGGTCGAAGCCCAGGTGAGCCTGCGCGCGGCGTACGAAGACACCGAAGTCGACGTCCGAGCCGATGGGATGACCCTTCCTGTGATCGTCAAGTCGCCGGGGCCGGGCAGCGCGAAGCGCGCGCGGTGCATTCGGTGCGACATTGCCGCGCAGCAGTCCGCCGCGGCCAAGCTGCGGGATATGGGCCTCGTACCGGCCGAAGACGGCAACAAGTTCGTCGCGCGAGGCGACGACGCGCTGCGCTTCTGGACGGAGGGCATCGGCTCGCTGCCCGACGACTGGGACATCTTCGTGCCCGACGACTTGATCGACGTGCAGGTTCGTGACGAAGCGCTGACGGCCAACGCCCGCGTATCGAGTGGGGTCGATTGGCTATCGCTCCGGCTCAACTTCGAGAGCGAGGGCGTCGCCGTCACGCAAGAGGAGCTCGCGCGCTGCTTGTCGGAAGGGCGGCGCTACGTCCGACTCGCCGACGGCACGTTCGCTCGACTCGATCCGCAGAAGGTTCGTGAGGTCCTTCAGCGCCAAGCGGAGATCCTCGCGACCGGCGGTGGCAACGGAGGTCGGCTGCCGCTTTCGCAGGCCGGCCGCATCGAAGATCTCCTGGCTCAGGTGGGGCGGTCCGGAATATCGGGCGAGACCCGGGAAATATTCAAGAAGCTCAAAGAGATCGACGAGATCAAGGGGGCGCGCAAACCAAGAAACCTGAAGGCGCAGCTGCGGCCTTACCAGGAGCAAGGATTTCAGTGGCTGTGGTTTTTGCACGAGATTGGAACCGGCGGCGTGCTGGCCGACGACATGGGTCTCGGCAAGACGGTGCAAACGCTGGCGTTGCTCCTGGCGGTCAAGAACGAGGACGCGAAGATCGAGGGGCGGCGCAAGCCCTTCAAGGCACTCATCGTCGCGCCCACGAGTGTCGTGACGAATTGGCTTCGCGAGATGGACAAGTTTGCGCCCTCGCTGCGGCACGCGCTCTGGCACGGCGCCGAGCGCAAGGAGCGACAGGACGAACTCGAAGACGCCGACGTCGTCGTGACCAGTTATGCGCTCCTGCGGCGTGACGAGGAGCTCCTGAAGGAGATTGCGTGGCGCTACGTCATCGTGGACGAAGCGCAGCAGATCAAAAATCCCTTCAGTGCGACGGCACGCGCCGCGAAGCGTCTGAAGACCGATCGGCGCCTCGCTTTGACCGGGACGCCGATCGAGAATCGATTGAGCGAGATATGGTCGATATTCGACTTCGTGAGCCCCGGTCTTCTGGGCCCGCTCGACAAGTTCGAAGAGCGCTACTCGCGCCCGATCGATGCGGGGGACAAAACGGCCGCCGAGCGGCTCCGGGTCACGATCCATCCCTTCATTCTTCGCCGCACGAAGTCCGAGGTGGCCCGCGACCTGCCGGAGAAAATCGAGCAGGACCAATTCTGCGAGCTCATCGGCGAGCAAGGAGCGCTCTACGCTGCGGTGCTCAAGGAGGTGCGCGCGCAGGTCATGGGCGAGGTCGAGCGGATCGGCGTGGCCCGCAGCCACATCCAAATCCTCGCGGGTTTGACGCGACTGCGTCAGGCGGCCTGCGACCCGCGGCTGCTCGGCCTTCCGCGCGAGTTCGGCGACGAGGACTCCGGCAAACTCGTGGCACTCCGGGAGCTCATTCAGACGAGCATTGCCGGGGGCCACAAAGTTCTCGTGTTCAGCCAGTTCGTGACCATGCTGCAGCTCATTCGGCGAGCCCTGGAGGAAGATCGGGTGGCCTTCGCGTACCTCGACGGATCGACCAAGGATCGGCAGTCGGTCGTCGAGCATTTTCAGAGCGACGACGGCCCACCGGTATTTCTCATCTCCCTCAAAGCAGGAGGCAGCGGCTTGAACCTCACCGCCGCCGACACCGTCATCCACTTCGATCCGTGGTGGAACCCCGCCGTCGAGGACCAGGCGACCGACCGTGCGCACCGCATCGGACAGACCAAGGTCGTCACGACCTACCGTCTGGTCGCGAAGGGCACCATCGAAGAGAAGATCATCGAGCTCGGCGAGAAGAAGCGCGAGCTCGTCGGGGCGGTTCTCTCCGAGGACGTGGGTGGCGCGAAGAAACTGACGAAGAGCGACCTCGATGATCTCTTCAAGTTCGACGACTGACGGCGCGCCTCGAGTCCGTCGAGAGGCGTCTCCGAGGGCGATCGGACGGGAACGCTTGCGTGTCCTCTTCATCAACGACACGTCTCGCAACGGGGGGCCCGGCAGCACGCTGCTGTACATTCTCAAATTCATCGACCCGAGCGTCGTGCATCGGTCGGTGGTCCTTCCGCGCGACGGTGTCGTTGCCGATCGATTGCGCCGCCACGGGGCGACCGACGAAATCTGGTTCGAGCCGAACTGGATCGAGAACCTGGTCGAGCCCTGGGACCGCGCGATCGATCGGGCCGATTTCGAAGCGCCACGGCTGGTACGAGGCGTCCGAGCCGCGGGCAACGTCGGCCGGGCCGCGGTCGGCATGGCCCGACTCGCGGCACGGGTGCGACGCGGCCGCTACGACGCGATCTTTTGCAACGGCACGTCCGCGAATTTCGGCGGCGCGGCGCTCGGCCGGGCGGCCGGGGTACCCGTCATCTGGCACGTCTTCTATTCGACCGTGGCCCCTGCCTTGTCCTGGCTGCACGAGCACCTGGCGGCCAGCCGAGCCGTGCGCTCGATTCTTTGCGTGTCGCAGCCGACCGCGCGGCTCTTCGATCGATGCGCGCGCCACAAGGTGACGATCGTGCACGATTCGATCGACGCCCAGGAGTTTTCGGTAGACGGGCCGCGTGCGCTGCGCGCCGAGCTCGGGCTGGCCTCTGACGCCGTCGTATTCGGTAGTCAAGGCCGCATCTTGCCGCGAAAGGGGTATATGGAGATGATTCGCGCGGCGCGGCTGGCTATCGATGCGTTGACCGAAGAGGAGCGCGGGCGCGCCCGGTTCGTGATCATCGGGGACACTCCGCAAGACGTCCAAGTCGATCACCTCGCCGAGTGCCGCGCGCTCGTGGGCGAACTGGCGCTCGGTCGCCACTTTTATTTCGTGGGGTTCCAGGCCGACATCCAGGCGTACGTGCGCGACTTCGACGTGACCGTGATCCCAAGCGTCTACGAGGACCCTTTGCCGCGCGCGACGTTCGAGGCCATGGCGCTCGCCAAGCCTGTCGTCGCCTTTGCGATGGGCGGCATCCCCGAGATGGTCGAATCCGGTGTCAACGGTTTGCTCGCGGGCAAGCCGCCGGACGTCGGCCAGATGGCGCGGCATTTCGTCGAGTACTTCCGCCGTGCAGAATTGCGCAAGGCGCACGGCCAAGCGGGGCGCGCTCTCGTCGAACGCGACTTCGATGCGCGTCCCCACGCCCGCGTCATCCAGCGCGAGATCGAGCGTGTAGCGCGGTGATGGCTCGGAGCGTCCCGGCGAAACGCCGAAACGCCAGTCGCCCGAATCGGGGCGCGGCGGCGTGCCGCACGCCTGCCGCGAGGTCGGGATGGCCACGCTCATGAAGTCGCTCATCATCAAGATGGTCGATTTCAGCGCCCGTCGGCCGATCCTCGTTCTGGTCGTCTCGCTTCTGTGCCTCATCGCGTCGTGGAGTTACGCATCGCACCTGGATCTGCGTTCCGATTTTCTCGAGCTTCTGCCTCGCGATAGCCCCGGGTTTGCTGCCTTCGAGCATCAGCTCGGACGCGTGGGGGGGCGCGGCTCGTTGCTTGTGCTCGCCGATTCCCCCGACGTCGCGGCCAACGAACGGCTGATCGATGCGGTGGCCGACGCGATCGAGGGATGGATGGACGAGAGGTCGCGGTGCGTCGCGGCGTGCACGACGCCCTCGTGCCCGCAAACGTGTGCGCCCCCGCTCATCGCATACGTCGAGCGAGGCACGAAGGACGTTCACGCGTTCGTCGAGGAGTTCAAGTGGCTGTACGCGAGTCCGGAGGATCTCGATGCGGCCTACGACCGCGTCGATCACCGGATCGCGATTCGGAGCGGGTTGGTCGAAAGCCTGGACGACGAAGAGGTCGCGGACAAGCCCGGTGGCGACTCGAGCGCGGCAGCGGACAAGTCCTCCGCGCTCGGTCTCGGCGAGCTTCGCGGCCAGATGAAGTCGAAATACGCCACGTTGGACGAGTTTCCGTCGGGGTACTTTGCGACGCCCGACGGCCATACCGTCGGCCTTCGCATCGTGTCCCGGAGCACGGGCACCGGCGACCGACTGGGCGACCTGCTCTATGCCCATGTGCGGACGTTGGTAGAACGGCTGCGTCCGGTCAGTTTCGACCCCGCCATGCGCGTCGGATTCGCCGGAGACATTCCGAACGCGGTCGCCGAGAAACAATCGCTCGTCTCGTCGGCGGCCTGGGCGTCGGTGCTCGTGCTCGTCGTGATCCTCGCCGGCATCGTTCTGTTTTACGGCTCTCTGTGGTCCATCCCGACGATCGCGTTGCCGGCGCTGCTCGGCGTCGGGTTCGCTTACTCGTTTGCCATGGCGCGCTTTGGGTACGTGAATACATCGGGCGCGTTCCTCGGTGCGATCATCCTGGGAAACGGCATCAACTATCCGATCGTTCTGCTCTCGCGCTACCGCGAGTTTCGAGCCCGTGGGCTCACCCCGCAACAGGCACGGCGCGATGCTGTGCTCAACGCATTCCGGGCCGAGCTCGTCGGCGCGTGCGTCGGATCGATCGCGTACGGTTCGCTGACCATCACGCGTTTTCGCGGTTTCAACCAGTTCGGCCTGATCGGCTTCGTGGGCATGCTGCTCGTGTGGGTGACGATCATCCCCTGCGTGCCTGCCATGATCGCGCTTCAGGAGCGCGTCGAAGCCCATTTTCCGGTCTCTTGGCGCGAGCGCGAACGACACTCCATCGACGGAATGCCGGGGCCCGTCATTCGCTTCGTCGCGCGCGTGACCGCGCGCGCGCCGTGGGCGTTCGTGCTGGGCGCGATGGCGCTTTCCGCGCTCGCTCTGTCGAGGCTGCCGGCCTATCTGCGCGACCCGTGGGAGTACGACTTCGACAAACTCGGCTCCAAGGGATCCAAGGCCGGCGGCGCGGCCGAATGGTCCATCAAGGCCGACGACGTGTTCGGCGGCAAAAACAACATTTCGGGCGCCGTGATGCTCGCCGACACCCCCGATCAGGTGCCGTTGCTCAAAGCGCAGATTTTGAAAAACGACGCCGCCGATCCCCAAGGGCCGCTCATCCACGAAGTCTTGACGGTGGCGGACGTCTTGCCGGGCACAGAGCAGGAGCAACGCGCCAAGATCGCAATCCTCGATCGCATTCGCGATCGCCTGACCCCGGCCGTGCTCCACGGGCTTTCCCCCGAGGAGCGATTGGATGTCGATGACTTGACGCCGCCGCAAACTCTGCGTCCCGTCGGTGCGAAAGACTTGCCGAGTCTGCTCCGGCGGCGGTTTCAGGAAAACAACGGCACGGTCGGAACCGTCTTCTACGTCAAGTATCGAAACGACGTGGTCCTGTCCAATGGCCACAATTTGCTTCGAATCGCGCGCGCCACCGACAACGTCGTTCTGCCGGATGGAACGAAGGTGCTCACGGCCAGCCGTGCGACGATCTTCGCCGAGATGATCCGATCGATGGTGCGCGACGGCCCGCTCGCCACGGTGGCCTCGTTCGGCGCAGTCGTCGTCGTGGTCTTGATCGCGACGCACGATCTGGTCGGGGCGCTCGTCGTGCTGACGTCGCTCGCCATGGGGGTCCTTTGGACGCTCGGCGGAGCGGCGGCCATGAACGTGAAGCTCAATTTTCTGAACTTCATTGCGCTGCCCATCACCTTCGGGGTCGGCTGCGAATACCCGTTCAACGTCTACGATCGCTCTCGCCTGCTCGGCGGCAACGTGACGAGCGCGCTGCACAGGGTGGGCGGCGCCGTAGCGCTGTGCAGCTACACGACGACCATCGGATACAGTTCGCTCCTGCTCGCGGACATGCAAGCCCTTCAGTCCTTCGGCTGGGTCGCGATGAGCGGCGAGGTCGCATGCCTGGCGAGCGCCTTGTTCGTGGTCCCTTCGATGTTGCACTTGATCTCGCCGTCGCGCCGCCCCAGGCAGGACGGGTCGGGGGTCTTTGCCGTGGATGGCGTCGCGCCGTTGCCGGAGACCGAAAGCGCGACGGCGCCGTCGCTACCGAGCCGTTCGGGCAAAACGATGGGCACCGGGCTGCCGGACTCGAGGCGATAGAGCGTCAGCCACTTGGCCTGGGGGATCATTTCGATGGGGTCGAGAATCCGACGGGCGTTTCGAAGGATCGGCCCGACCCAGTCCCGGATCATCGACCACTGCCAGCCGGGGAAATCCGAGTAGACGAGTTGGGCTGTTGCGCCCCCGCCGGTGGGCACGCCGTCGTAGGGCAGCGGCGTCACGAAATAGGTGGGCTCTCGTCGCGCGGTTTCGATCATCGAGACCTGCACGTCGTCGGTCCGAGCCAGCGTCTCGACGCGCCACCGGCCGTTCCGATAAAATGGGTATTCGGGAAAATCCCAGTCGCCGAGCTTCAGGATGCGCGAATCGGGCTGCAGGTGACGGTCGACGTACGCATAAAACGTGAGATTGGATCGCCAACCGAGCGGGTAGACGGCCAAGAGCAGCAGGCCGAACAGGTTGTCGGCCACGACGATTCGGGCAAGCCACCCGCCGCGCAGGTTCCAGAGTCGTGCGGCGATGCGGTCGCCGATGCGCGCGACACGCGACCATGCGGGGCCGAGAGGGGAAATGCGACGAGCGGGAGAAAGGCCGAGCGTCACGCCGGCTGTCGCCAAGAGCAGCATAGGAAAAAAAAACCGCTCTTCCTTGTGGCCCAAGGCAAAGTGGACGATGGCGTAGGGCAGGGTTGCCCAGGTCAAAGGATGCTTGGGGTGGCGTAGCCAGGTCAGGATCAAACCGGCCATTAGAACGACGACGACCGGTCCGAATACGTTGGACGGAAGAAGATAGAGATAGCCGTAGACCGGAGCGACTCCGAATTCGCGAGACGCCATTCGGTCGACGATGTTTCGATAGAAATAGTGGACGGCCGGGAAGGTCCATTCGCCATACCCCCACCGATCGACGAGCAAGCCGACCGCCAGGGCGGCTGCGACGCCGGCTGCGAGCGAAATGGCTCCCCTCGGTCGGAGTCGACGAAAAACGCAGAGCCAGGCGATCAGTCCGGCGACGAGGACCGCGGTCTGGAAGCGGCATTCGAAGGCGAGTCCGAAGAGTCCTCCGCCGACGAATGCGACCGGCGCGGAAAGGATCGAACGGTTCCCGCGGTCGTGTGCGCCGGCTGGACGACCGCCGGCATGGAGCCTGTCCATCCAGAAGCAGAAGCCGATCGTGAGGAGCGAACACGAGGCGTTCTCCGACGACGTCCGCACGGCCAGGTAAGGCACGAACCCGAGCCATGCGATAGCTCGGATCTGCACGATCGCGCTCGCCCGGCCGTCGCACCAGCCCAACGACGTTCGTACCATGCTGCGGATCGCGGCCCACGCGAGCAGCCCCGAGGCCAGGCGCCATAGCCAGGCCAACGCAAATGGATCGCGGATGCCGATCGTCTCGGCGGCGCGCGCGATGGCGGTGTAGGCGGCCGGTTGCAGCCACGCGCGCATCCGCGCGTGAAACTCCCAGGGAAGATTCGCTTCCGTCGTCCTTCCGAGCTTCAGCCCGACGAGCTCGATCACTTGGTAGTGCTCATCGGGGTGAAAGAACGTCACGCTGAAGTACGACGTGACCATCACGAGCACGAGACTCGCGATGAGGTTTCGCCGAACCTCGGCGGGGGTCAGTGCCGAGGCGTGCCGCATGGCCGGGGTCGGGGCGATTTCGATGGGCCGCGCGCTCACACGGATCCACCCGGCGCCCGGGAGGCCATTTCCTGGGGAGGCCCGATCAGATCCACTCCGCGCGCAACGACGTCGCCGCGCGCCCATCGGAGGCTACGCTCGACTTCTCTGCGGACGATCCGGACACGCATGTCGGCCGGGTGAATGGCGATGCGCGCCGGAACGAAGGCCCGACCGTAGCGTGCCAACCGGCACCAACCGAGGGTCGACAGGATGCGCTCGGGAGATCGGGTCGCCCAGTTGAGCACGACGCTCGTCCGCGAGCGTCGCTCCTGGGGGTCATAAACGCGAAAGTGATCCTCGGTAAATCGATACCCGCGCTCGGACAACCAAGGCAATAGCCATCGGGGCATCGACCAAGCGGGGGCAACGAACCCATCGACCGTGAGCCCCGCCTGGCGGAGCACGACCTCGCCGGCCTCGATGCGATTGCGGCCTTCGCTCTCGGACACGTCGCTCATTTCGGCTTCGCCGCCCGATGCGAGCCGTTGCGCGAAGAGCCACGCCATGCGCGAATGCCCACGGCTCGGGTCGTACCGAGGCGAGCTTCGATGAAGAAAGCCGTGCAAGAACACTTCATGGCCGTCGGCTTGCAAATCGCGCAGCCGCGAACAAAACGCCGGCGATTCGAGCAGCGGGGCAGTGCCATGGAAATTGGGGACCGCGAGAAGCGCAGGCCGGATCTGCTCGGCGTGGCAAAGGCGCAACGCCGCCTCGACCTCGGATGCCCAACAAGGAGCCACATCGTGAATCGACACGTGGATGGGCACGGGCTCACCGTCGGAGCGATCGATAATGTTTTTCTTTCGATAACTCGTCATAAGTAGATAAAACTATGTTGAAATGCTCCTCCGCAGTGTGGACTCGCCGTGCGGCCTCGAGCGCCCGATCCCGCAGCTCCTCTGGATTCCGGTCCAAGATCATGTGGATAGCTGCCGCGCAGGCGGCGGCATCGAGGCTTCTATACGTTTCGCCGCAGCTCGGGTCCACGCTTTGAAGGGCGCCACCGACGTCGGGCACGACGACCGGCAGCCCGCACGCGACGGCCTCGGCAATACCGAGGCCGAACGTCTCGTACGGACTGGCGTGCACGAGGATGTCCGCGCTGGCGAGCGCAGCGGCGAGGCTCGGTCGATCCTTCTCGAACCCGGCAAAATGGACCCCTTCCGGAGCCATTCGCTCGAGCCGCTCCCGCTCGGGGCCATCTCCGTAGAGCACCAGAACGGCCTCTCGGCGCGCGCGCACTTGCGCGAACGCTTGGATGACGACGTCCCAGCGCTTCTCGAAGGCGAATCGGCCGACTCCGATCAAGACGGGCACCCCTTCGCGCGCCCCCGAGAGCCATCGGCGGCGCCAGGCTTCGCCGCGACGGGCTGGATGGAAGATGGTCGTGTCCACGCCGAAGGGCGCGAAAACGACCGAGCGCACCCCGGCGGAGCGCAGACGATCGGCTTGCGCCCGGCCCGCGACGAATACGGCGTCGAATGGGGCGAGAACCGCCGCCGTGAGCGACCAGAGCGGACGGCACATCACGCGAGTCAGCCGGTTTCCGAGGCGTGCCTCCATCGCCGGCTCGATGTACGTGCCCACGTGGTCGGTGTGCCAAAACGCGGTGGTGACTTGCGTACGCCGGTTGCGGGCCGCTAGAACCACGGCGGTCGCGAGGTAGGGCGAATGAGCCTCGACCACGTCGGGCTGCTCGCTCTTGACCCGCTGCCGAACCTTGTCCAGTCGCCCGAGCAAGTGGTAGGTGCGGTCGTACGGCAGGTTAGGGCCGGCAAAACGCACGATTCGCGACCGGCCCGTCCCGCCTTGCGCGACGTTCGAGAACGTTACGGCATCTTCTTCGCGTCGGCCTGGTGCAATGACCAGATGGTCGTGATTGCGCTGGCACAGAAAGTGACCTCGAGTCGTCAGATGGCTTCGAATCCCACCGCCCCGCTCCGAGTAAAACTCCGTGACGTCGACGATTTTCAAGCGATCACGGCTCCTGTGGAAGATGGATGCCTGAGTGCGGCGCAAAGACGCGCAAAGCCGGCGAATGCGACGCTTGCCGCCTTCCATGGACCCGCCGGCGTGCCGCCCTTTGCGGCCCTCGCCGCACGGTATGGGCGGCCCCTGCGCGTGGCCATCTTGAGCGACTTCGTTCGGATCCCCTACGCCAACGGTGCGGTATTTCAGACACGGTTCCTGTATCAAGAATTGCGACGCTGTGGTCATGAGGTCACAGTCATCGGGCCTCATGATCCGGACGCCTCCCCCGACGAACTGGCCCCGGGGACGGTAGCCCTGCCGAGCGTCCCGCTGAAGGCGTATCCCGGCGTCCATCTCCCGATGCCGCTCGCACCGTGGATTTTCGATCCGGATCGCTGGAATTTCGACATCTGCTTCGCGCAGACCACGACGCTGCTGCTCCAGTTTGGAATTTGGCTGCGCGAGATGAAGGGTGTGCCGTTACTCTGCGTGAATACAACGCATTTGGTCGCCGCCTACGACGTCTTATTGCCGGAGCGACTGTCCAAAAGTGACATTGTGCAGGCCGGCGTCCATTTCGCGCTGAAGCGACCGTTCGAACGGCTGTTCTCGAGCATCTACAACCAGAGTGACGGTCTGGTTGTTCTGAGCGAGGGGCTGCGCACGTACTGGCGCGAGCGCGGCGTCACGGCGCCCATTCACGTGATTCCGCGCGCCGTTCAGCCCGACGTATTCGACAAGGACCTCGGAGCCGACCCTTATACCCATCTCATCGAGCAGGGTGGGCTGCCCCAGGGCGGTCCCCGGCTACTCTGCGCGGGCCGGCACACGCGCGAGAAGTCGCAGGATCGCATCATCCGAATATTCGCCAAGCACATCTTGACGGCCGAGCCCGAAGCCACGTTGACGCTCGTGGGCGACGGGCCCGACGCGGCGCACTTTCGGCAGGTGGCCTATGACTTGGGTGCCGGGCATCGCGTTTTCTTCACGGGCGAGGTCCCGTGGACGACGATGCCGGACTACTATCGGTTCGCGGACCTGTTCGTGCACGCCTCGCTGAGCGAGACGTATGGCAACGTTCTGGGCGAGGCCTTGTGGTGCGGTACGCCGACGATCGCATTCGCCGACGGAATGGGCGTCACCGCTCAGATTCACGACGGCACCAACGGCATTCTGTTCGCGCCGGGAAAAGGCGACGACGCCGAGGCGTCGGCCGATCGGGCGTTCGGCCGGGCGGCCGTCGAGCTGCTCCGGGACCCGACCGCACGGGCCAAACTGGGCAAGGCGGCCGCGAGGCGGGCGCGCGAACGGTGCTCGCCTTCCGCCGTCCAGGAGCGAACTGCGGAGGCCTTCCGGCAAGCGCAGGACCACGCTGTGGCCTGCGCCTTGCGACCCAGCGTCAACCGTCCGAAACCCATGCAGTGGCTCACCACCTTGCGCCACGCCCGCCCTTGGACCGCATTCAACGGTCTCATTTATCTCGGGGGCCATCTGCGCCCGGCTCCGAGCACGAAGCGCGAACGCATACACCCCCAGATCGGGAGCTAGTGCTGGTTTTGCGGAACCCGGGTGACCCTGAGCGCTTCGCTCCGCCTCGACTCGCTTCGCTCGCTCGGCTTTCTAGTTTTGCGGAACCCGGGTGACCCTGAGCGCTTCGCTCCGCCTCGACTCGCTTCGCTCGCTCGGCTCCACTCTCGCCTTTAAAGTCACGCACGACACGTCGAGGGGAGCGAATGCCGCTCCCCTCGAGCACCCCAGCAGCCCAGCAGGAAGCACGCAGTTCGCGGTTGCGGAAACCGGGTGACCCTGATGGGCCGTTAGCCGTTGGCTCGTATCCACTCGACGACGCTCGTGAGACCCTGACGCAGAGGGATGCGAGGCTTCCAGTCGAGCTCGCTATCCGCACGCGCGGTGTCGGCGAACGTTGCATCCACGTCGCCGAGGGGAACCGGCGCCCGTTCGACCCGGATCGCGGCCCCCGCTGCGTCGCCGATCCATTCGACGAGTGTGCTCAGGGCGACCGGCGCGCCGGACCCCAAATTGTAGACGCGAAAGCCGGGTCGTGCCCGATCCACCGCCGCGATCACACCGCGGACGATGTCGTCGACGTGGGTGAAGTCGCGGCGCATCGATCCGTCGCCGAACACCGTCACCGTCTGCCGCGCGACGGCCGCCCGAGTAAACGTCGCGATCGCCATTTCGGGACGCTGCCGTGGCCCGTATACGGTGAAGAACCGCAGCGCGACGCATCGCATGGAAGGGGTGAGGATCGATAGCGCGCTCGCCACAAGCTCCGCGCCGCGCTTGCTCGCCGCATACGGCGACTCGGGCGTCGCCGCGGCAGCGTCCTCGTGGGCGGGCAGCGGTGTGGTGTTGCCGTAGACCGACGAGCTCGAGGCAAAGACGAAACGTCCAACCCCGAACTCGCGAGCGAGTTCTTGCATCACGGCGGTGCCCTCGATGTTGACGCGCGCATAACGCGCCGGTTGGGCGAACGACGGTCTCACCCCCGCCAGCCCCGCCAAATGGATCAGGCCATCGGCCCCGTCGACGACTGCGGCCATCGCGCGGCGGTCCGTCACGCAAGCCTCGACGACGCGCACCTGCTCGAACTCCGCCCGCAAGTCCGCTTCGTTGCGCCTCTTGTACGCGCGCGGATAGGGCGCTTCCGAAAAGTCGTCGGCGACGACGACTTCGTCGCCGCGCGCGAGAAGCGCACGGGTCACGTGGTAGCCGATGAAGCCCACGCCCCCGGTGACCACGAAGCGAGCCATGGGCTCTCGTCAGCGCAAGGCGGTCGTCGATGCGCGGTCCGGCGACGGCTGAATGGAGGGAACCCCGATCCCCTGGTAGCGGAGGCCCGCTCGGGTCACCTCCGAAGGACGCCAGACGTTGCGGCCGTCGATGACCACCGGCGGTCCGCCGTCGTCGGCCAAGAGCAGACGCTTGCGGATCTCTCCGAAGTTTGGCGCGCGGTAGCTCCGCCACTCCGTCAGAAGCACGAGCGCATGCGCGCCGTCGAGCGCGTCGTAGTCGCGATCGACGACCTTGACGCGCCCCGCCTGGGACGTCATCGCCTTCGCGAAATTCTTGCCGGCCTCGGGATCGTGCGCCACGACGCGCGCTCCGCGTGCGAGCAGCGCGTGGGTGAGCTTGACGGAAGGCGCTTCTCGGATGTCGTCGGTCTCCGGCTTGAACGCCAGACCCCAGAGCGCGATCGTCTTTCCCGACAAGGCGCCCACGCTGCCTTCCACGAGGTGGGCCAAAAAATGCGCCTGCTCTTCGTTGGCGAGGTGCGCCGCCTCCGCCAATCGCATGGGCACACCGTGGGAGCGGCCGAGGTGAAAGAGGGCTTGCACATCCTTCGGGAAACACGACCCTCCGTAGCCGGGGCCTGCGTACAGGAATCGCTTGCCGATTCGCGCGTCGCTGCCGACGCCCATGCGCACCGCATGAATGTCGGCGCCGGTCGCGTGACACAATCGTGCGAGTTCGTTCATGAATGAAACGCGGATGGCCAGCATGGTGTTGGCGGCATATTTGGTCAATTCACTCGATCGCGGATCCGTCACGACGACGCGCTCGCCGGAGAGCTGCAGCGGTGCGTAGAGCGCCCGGAGCGTCTCGCGGGCGTGTTCGCTCCGTGCGCCGAGCACGATGCGGTCCGGCTTGAAGAAGTCGTCGACCGCGGTTCCCTCCTTCAAAAACTCGGGATTCGAGACCACCTCGAGAGTCACCTTGGACTTGTCGACTCGGGCTTGCACCGCGTCGCACGTGCCGACAGGCACGGTGCTCTTGTTCACCACGAGGGCAGGCTTCTTGGCGATCTGCGCGATTCGGTCGCCGACCGTGAGCACGGCGCTGATGTCGGCCGCGCCGTCGGGTCCAGGCGGGGTGCCGACGGCGATGAAGTACGCGTCGGCTTCGTCGAATGGGGCCATGACGTCCGTCGCGAACTTCAGGCGCCCGGCGCGTACGTTTCGTCGAACGAGGTCGGCGAGGCCGGGCTCGTAAATCGGGATGACCCCGTCTTGGAGCTGAGCGATGCGATCTGGGTCGATATCGACGCAGAGCACGTCGTGTCCGAGCTCTGCGAGGCCCGTACCCGTGACGAGCCCCACGTAACCCACGCCGAATGCCACCAAACGCATCCCCTTAGGGTACGCGATCTCAAAAACCCGTCAAAGCTCGGGTACGGCTCTTCGAAAGAGCCACCAGCCCCCGCGATGCACCGCCAAACTCAGGACGCGCGGGACGTCGGGTCGGTCGGCGCCGGGTCGCGTTCGAATGAGAACGTAGTCCCAATCGGCCAGGCGATAGGCCGGCCAGTCGATGCCGTGAAGATCGCTTTCGATGTATTCGGCGGGCAGGCGGATCGCCGGGTTTTCGGCAGTCGGGTACACGGCCGATCCCTGATGAAACCACAAGTCGCTCACGACCACCGGTCGGTCCGCCAGCACGAGTTTGTCGTAGTGAACGAAGGGGTGTGCGGTAAAGACATCGCTGTTCGGCTCGATCGGGAAGTTCAAGAGGCGCGCCTCGGCGGGAACCGACGCGAGGACTTCCCGCCAACCGAAAGCCTCCGCCTGGAAGCGAACCGAGGCAACGAGCGCGATGGTCACGCTGGCGAAGGCAGCGATCGGAGCCCCCCGGTCGAAGACGGTGCGCAACGTGGGTCCGAGGGCGGGGCGACGAACGGTCATCATGCCCACGAGGATCAGAAGCGGCACCAAGCGACCGTCGACGAATCCGAACCATCCGACCGAGTGCGGCAGGACGACGAACGCCCCCCCAAGTGCCGCGAGCGAACCGATCAGTGCCCGAGAGTGCGCGCGCGAGGCTTCATCGCGTGCCGCACGGTCGCCGGCACCAGGGTCCCCGCCGCTGTCGGGGGTCGTTTTCGCGACCGCGAGCGTTCTTGCCGTGGCGACCACGGCGGCGCCGACGACTCCCCAAACGAACAACCCGACGAGCACGTCGACGCCGTACCGAGTCATGAGCGTCGGCGTGACGAGCAGGCTCAGCTTGTCGGCGATCCCTTGAAAATGCAGCCGCAATCCGCCGCCGGGCACGACCGCCGCTCCCTCTGGAACCCGAGCGACGCGATCGCGCCACGCCGCGCTGGCCGCCAGGGCGATCGCGGGCGCCAGGGCTCTCAGGCGAAGCGTGCGTCGGAGACGGTTGCCCGTCGCCACCGCCGACGTCGCGGCGAGGCCGAGGAAGACGACGAACGCATCGCCGTGGGCGATGAAAATCAAGGGCGCAAAGCACGCCACGGCGACCTCGCGCCGAAATCCGACGCGCGAGTCCGTCGTGGTGAGAAGCTCGAGCCACAGGGTCAGGCCGACGACGATCGTGGTCACCCCGAGCAGGTAGCTCGCGAATCCAAGCAGCGTCATGAACCCAAATCCGAGGGCGACGCCGTAAAATGGGACCGACGGGTACGGATCGTCGTGCAGGCGCCGCCGTGCCCACGAAAGGGCGATCGGAGTCATGACGACCGGCAGGGTCGCCAACGTGCGAACCGCGTCGATCGGGCCGAACCGCTCGTCGAGGATCTCCCCGAGGAAGCGGAAGAGCGAGTACGGTCCGAGGTGCGGGGCGACGACGTAGAATCGCTGATCGAACGCCGAATGGGCGAAGCGATGGCGCAGCGCGATCAATCCGGCATGGGCGGGCAGATCCTGAAACGGGATGGCGTCGAAGAGCCAGAAGGGCAGGGCACTCGCCGAGATCGCAAGGGCGAGGGGTATCCAGGGCCCAACGAGGGCCGGAGGAAACTTGCCCGGAAGGCGAGACCGGGGTTTCACTGAGCTACGGATCCGTGCGCCCGCACCTGCTCGACCTGCACCGCGCGCTTTTGGCCTGGCTGCCGGCGGGCGGGCACGCGATCCGTGCCGCCCTCCGCTGGGTTGCGCACCACACGGGCCTACCGACGATCCTGGTCGCCGCGTTTGCACTCGTCGCGTCTTGGCGGCTCGTCAAATGGAGCTCGCGATTGGCCGTCGAGGTAGCACTCGCGCTGGCGCTTCTCTTGGTCGCGAGCCACTTTGGCTGGTTTCGTCGCTAAGCGCGGCGACCGATCAGGCTTTGGTGATCGCCGCGAGCTCCTTCGCGAGCTCGCCGTTCTGGTGCATCTCGGTGACGATATCGCAGCCGCCGATGAATTTTCCCCCGACGTACAGCTGGGGATACGTCGGCCAGCTCGAGTACTCCTTGAGCGTCTGGCGGACGCCGGGGTCCGACAAGATGTTGAACGTCTCGAAGGGCACGCCCTGCTGCTTCAGGATCTGCACGACGGAATGGGAAAAACCACACGCGGGGAACTGCTTGGTCCCTTTCATGAAGAGCATCACCGCGTTATTTCTGATGAGATCTTCGATACGGGATCGGGTGTCATCGCTCATGGGTCCTCGTGGGTCTTTTGCGTAGAAGCGTCGGGGGCGCGCGTGGCCAAGGCGAGCGCGTGGATGGCGCCACCCATCCAGTCGCCCAGAGCCGAATACACCATTTTATGCTGCTCGATTCGCGACTTCCCGTCGAATTCGGGAGCGACCACGACCGCCTGAAAATGGTCCCGGGTGCCGGTCAGGTCCGTAACGTCGACGCTCGCTCGCGGGAAGGCGGAGAGCAGTCGTGCGCGCACGGTCTCGGAGCTCGGCATGGGCAGCTCTGGAACTAACGCCGCTGGGGGAATTGTCAACGTCGTGTCCGCTCGGGTCTGGGGCTCGTGCGTCCGTGGATCCGGAGTCCGTCCGACGTTCGCACGCGCATGCTAGTAGCGGTCGCGATCGATGGATCGAGCGCGCGTTTGGCCAGATTTTCGCGAAAGCTGGATCGTGTACGAGGACTCCGACGTGATGGCGATCGACAAACCAGTGGGGGTGTCTTCGCAAGCGGCCGATGAACAGCGGCCGGATGACCTCGTCGGTCGGTTGAAGCGCTACCTCGCGCTCCGCGGCGAACAGGACTACCTCGGCGTGCACCAGCGGCTCGACCGGGATACGAGCGGCCTGGTCTTGATGACGCGTCGCCGCGAGGTCAACGCGGACGTGGCGGCCCAGTTCGAGGGGCGCCGGGTGGTGAAGAGTTACCTCGCGTGCGTGTCGGGCTGGCCGCGCGGGCGGGATCGAGTGACGTTGCAGGATGGGCTGGCTCGCGGCAAGGACGGCCGATCGCACGTCGTGTCGTCGCGCTCGCCTGGCGCGAAGGCGGCGGTCACTCAGGTGCGCTGTCTCGCCCGACGGGGCGATCGGGCGATGCTCGAGCTCGACCTGCGCACCGGTCGCACGCATCAGGCGCGCGCGCAGCTGGCGCATGTCGGCTCGCCGATCGGCGGGGACCCCCTGTACGGCGGCGCTCGGGCGCCCCGTCTGATGCTGCACGCTTGCGCGCTCGCCTTGACTCACCCGACGTCGGGGCGTCGGCTCGATCTTGCGGCCGCGGCTCCTGCCGAGTTCGCGGCGTGGCTCGACGGCGGCGACGCCGGCGACGCCATCTACGACGACGACGCGACGCTCGACCTCGCGCTCGAACATGCCGTCGAGCGCCGTTGGGGCCTCGGCCGCAGCGATTTGTACGGCGCGGATCGCACGACGACGGCGTTTCGACTGGTCAACGAAGACGGAGACGCCATGCCTCGCCTGGCGGTCGACGTGTACGGTGCGTGGCTGGTGGCGCAATTCTACGGGACCGACGGTCCGTGGGCCGATGCGGCACGCAAGCAACGTGTGCTCGATCGCCTCGGCGCGTTGGGTTTCGACGGCGTCTACGTCAAGGTGCGCCCGAAGCAGGCGAACCTGCTCGTCGACACGCGGCGAGTCGATATCGCGCCACCCCACCCCGCTCGGGGAGCGGCTGCACCCGAGGAGTTTTCGATCCTCGAGGAGGGCGTGCCGTTGCTCGTTCGGCTGGGCGATGGCCTGTCGACGGGACTGTTTCTCGACCAAAGGAGCAATCGCCGTCGCGTGCGAGACCTGGCGGCGGGAAAAAGCTTCGCGAACCTATTTTCGTATACGTGCGCGTTCACCGTCTGCGCGGCCCTGGGAGGATCTTCGCGCACGGTGAGCGTCGATGCCTCCCTGGCGGCTCTCGATCGCGGTCGTGCAAACCTCGCTCACGCGGGCGTCCTTCAATCGGGTGATCACGCGTTGGTGGTGGACGACGTGTTTACGTGGCTTGCGCGCGTGGCCCGTCGCGGCGAGCGATTCGATATCGTCGCGCTGGACCCGCCGAGCTATTCCACCACGCGCAAGGGACGCTTCGTTGCCGACGAGGATTACGGGGCACTCGCCGCGGCCGCGCTCGCGGTACTCGGTCCGGGCGGCCGGCTGCTTGCCTGCACGAACCATCGGGGAATTTCCGCGTCCAGGTTCCGTCGCATCCTGTTCGAGGCCTGCCGCCAGGTCGGCCGGGAACCGACTCAAGTCAAGGATTTGCCCGAACCGGCCGATTTCCCGGCCCCGCCCGGCGGTGCAGGGCACATGAAGAGCGCTCTCGTGACGCTCGCCGGATAGGCCATCAGCGCGAGAATCGGCTCGGACGCCGCGAACCGCCCACGAGTGGCCTCTGGCCGTCCGAGGGCGCGCTTGGATCCGCGCCTTGGCGAGTTGGTTCAGCCGGCCGCGGGCGCGACCGCAGCGCGCCGATGGCCGGCCTTTCGGACGGTGTCGCTATCCGTTCCTTCTTGTGTTCGCGCCAGCACGGCGGACACCGCCATTCGAGCACCGTCGAGCCGTCGCCTCTCCGAGATCGCGTGAGCCGCCAGCCGAACTGTGCGCTGATGAGCGTGTAGTTCGTGTCCGTCTCCGGCGCATTTTTCCCACAGCTGACGCAGATTTGCACGGTACCTCTCCAAAGGTTAGCGCGTACGGGCACCCTCGCAACGACCGGCACCGACTCGTGAAGCGCCGTCGATGTCTGGTGCACGACGAGACGACTCCCGTGGGCTCCGCGCCCAACCCCCGAATTCACTCCCGCGAATTCGTTCGTGCGCCGCCGGCAACGAGGCGTGTCGCGACCTCGAGGCGGTGCACTACCGCACCAGCGACAGGCGTGGAAGAGCGCCGAAAGCGGCCATATGCCCGCTTTCCTCGGCGACATAGACGTCGCATCGCTCGTCGACGCGGAGCAGATCGGGGATCGCTTCCGTCGGCGAAATCGCGCCGATGAGGGCGCCGTCCTTGGGGCGCAAAATGCACACACCGGCCGCGGCTCGCGGGTCGGCGCCGTCGGACTCGTCTCGGTAGGCCGGCACTCCCCGGGGCGCCTGCGATACGAGCGAGCACGGCACGAACAGGGCGCCGCAGCGCAGGATCGGCTCCAGCCGCCGAGGGACGTCGGCCTCGAGAGGCCGCGGGCCAAGCACGTGCCGCCACCGAAGTTCACCGCTCGTCGCGTCGACCGCGACGATGTCGCCGGTTGGCGCGTTGCCGATGAACACGTCGTCGACCGCCAGCCAGGATGTTCCCACCGCCGTCGCCGCGCCGCGCCCGGCATCGGTTCGGTGCGTGGGCCCGAACGCTCTACCGTCCTCGAGATGAAACGTGGCTAGCACAAGGCCGGTCTTCTGGCGCACCGCGACGGCGACGGCGCTGCCGGCCACGAGCGGAGATCCTTCGACCGTACACGGCGCGCAGGGCTCGGCGAGCGGCGTCATCCAGCGCACCTGCCCGGCGTACGGATCAATGCAGTAGAGCCGGGCCACTCCGTGGGCGCCGCCGGACACGACGAAAAGCGCGTCCTTGGCCACCGTGGGCGGAGTGCGAAACCGGAACCGATCGCGGACCCGCCACACGACCGCTCCGGTCACGACGTCCAGCGCGGTGAGCGCGCCGTCTCCGCAGGTGAAGTAGAGCAGTCGCCCGGCGCGCTTGATGCGTGGCGCTCGGCGTGTTGCGCCGCGCGTGGCCCCCCACGACCATCGCCAACGCGCTTCGCCGGTCGCCAAGTCGATGGCCACCAGATGATGGTCGCCTTCGGTGACGACGACGAGGCGGGCAAGTCCGGGCAAGTGCACGACCACGCCGGCGACCGGACCGCCCACGCGCGGGGCGATGCGCGTTCGGAGCCCGCGCTGGCCCGTCTCGAAGTCGTACACGCCGAGAACCCCGTCGGCGGCGATCCGCACGATTCCCGCCGGCGTGACGACGCTCGCGCCGCGTGGGACGTCGTTCTGCCAGAGGACGCGCCCGGTCGCTCGATCCATCGCCCACATCTCGGAGGCAGCCCCGACGATGACCCGCTCGCCGCAGAGGTACGTGGCGCGCAAGTCGATTCCCGGAACGATGGCGCGCCAGCGGGGCACGTAGCGCAGGCGTGAAGCCGTCAGCCCCTCGGGCTCGGCCGGACGGGTCTCTTCGAGCGCGGCGGCAAAGGCCCGGTACGGCTCGGGCGTCGGATTGATCCGCGCGTCGGTCTGGCTGACGTGGTGCAAGGCGTCCGTCGACTCGCGAAGGGCGCGGCGAAAGGCGCTCAGGCGCAGATTGGCGGATTGAGAGCGGTCGCGGCGCAGGATGGCTCGCACGAGCGCGCGGCCGAACGCGAGCGCAGCCTCGAGCATGTCGACGACGCCGAGCGCCGGGAACGTGTGCACAGTGCGACCCGACGAGCCCCTCACCGCGCCGAGTGTGAGGGCCAGTTCGCCGTCGTGAGAGACGCGGATGCCGAGGACGACCCCGCCGGCTTCGCCTCGCGCGTGGAACGCGAGGCCCCGCTCCCAGGCGTCGAATGCGCGGCGCGCCACGTCGACGATTCGCTCGGCGACGAGCATCGGATGGCAGTCGCCGATGTCGATGCTACGACCGTGGATCTCGGCGCGCACACGCCCGCGGAAGAGCAAGGCGTGAACGTCCGATCGCTCGACGGCCTCACCGGTTGCGGGATCGAGGTCGTGCTCGGAGGATCGCGGCGCAGTGCGCGTCGACGGGGCGCCCGCGCGAATGGCGAACTCCGCACCGAACGACAGCGGTGCGTCCCGGTCCGGATCGACCGTAACGGGCATCGGCGCGGGCACTCCCACGTCGTCGGAGGTGGCCGCCGGCTCCAGATCGCGCAACTGTCGGCCGGCCGACGCCAGTTCCAGCCGGGCCGCTCCGTCCGCCAACCCCTCGGCGACGAGCCGGTCGATGGCCTCCCGCGCGGCCGCCACCACGTCGTCGAAGGGGACGGCGCGATCGTAGACGGCGAGGATCGGCTCGGGGCCCGCGCGGTACACGCTGAGGCACGCGGTCGGTCCAAAGCGCTCGACGCACATTTCCCACGGCTCGTCGTAAAAGCGCACGGTGGCCTTTGCGCGCGGCCGCCGCGCGAGATCGACCAGCGATAGCGCCAGGTCGCGCAAGACGAACGCGCCGTGGGTCTCACGAACGCCCGCCGTGACCTTTGCGCCGTCGATGAAGACGTCGATCACTTCGCGGGCGTGGCGCCACCGGAGGCGCGGGACGCTCCCGTCGACGACTGCGTTCGACCCGGGCAAAACGGCCGGACGAGACAGCGGCTCGCCGGGGTGGGGTGGAGGGGCGATGACAATCTCGAAGCGCATTCGATCCGGGTGGGGGTGCGCCGCGCCTTGCGGTGCATCCGAATCGTAGAAACCGGCGCGTGCAATCACGTACTTTTCAGCGTAGCGTGCAGGGTATTGGACAGAGGGTGGCAGGCCTGATAACGGGCGGTCGGCCGGCTCCGACGCCAACCCCGAGGCCAGGGCGGGGTGCCGCCGCGTGGGCGATGGCCGGTGCGCTGGCGGCCGCGATTCCGGCCCTTTGGATGTGGGGATTTACGGTCGACGACGCGTTGATCTCGGTTCGCTACGCGCGTCATCTCGTCGCAGGAATCGGCTGGCGCTTCAACGTGGGTGGGCCGACCACAGACGGCGTGACTCCTCTTCCATGGCCAATCCTGGTCGCACCGCTCGCGCGAGCCGGAGCGCTGGCGGTCCTTCATCGGGTCAAGTGGCTCGGGCTTTGCGCTTGGACGGTGGGGGGCGCGGCACTCGGTCGGTCGATCGGTGGCGTGCAGGGCGCCGCTCTCTGGGCGCGCGCGGCGTCGATCGGTGCCGTGCTCTTGTGCGTTCCGCTTGCGGCACACGCGGTGAGCGGCATGGAGACCGCCATCGCGACGCTGCTCGCGACGTGCGCGGCCCTGCAGCGCCGATCGCTTCTGGCGGCTGGACTGGCGGGACTTGCCGCGGCATTCCGGCCGGAAATGGTGCTCTGGGCGATCGCTCTCGGTGCAGGCATCGCGATGGCCCAGAGTCAGCCGTGGGCCGCCGTCATCTCGGCCGGCGCGGTGGCGCTCGTTCCGTTCGCGACCTGCGGCGCCGTCCGGCTGGGGGCCTGGGGTCATCCCGCACCTTTGGCGCTCTGGGCCAAGCCGAGCGACATGACCGTCGGTCTGCACTACGTCGGCGCTGCCTTCGTCGTCACGCTGCTGCCGGTCCTCGTGGTCGCTCCGCTGGCGCTCTACCGCTGCCCCCGTGGCGCCGCCATCGTCTGCGCGGCAGGCGTCCATGGCGCGGCCATCGTCGCGGTGGGGGGCGATTGGATGCCCTACGCTCGCATGTGCGTGCCGATCCTTCCGTCGCTGGCCTTCGCGGCATGTCTGCTAAGCGTCGTGGCTCACCCGGTGGCGACCGCCGCGCGGTCCGTGGTGGCTCTCGGGATCGGCCTGGTGCTCTGCGGGCGCGGGGCAACGCGGGGTCGTTCGGTCGGCGGCGACCGAGAGGCGCTCGTGGCCGCCGCACGCCCCTGGCTCGAACGCGCGCAGCGTGTCGCCGCGCTCGACGTCGGGTGGCTCGGAGCGGCGACCGAAGCCGATATCGTCGATCTGGCGGGGGTGACGGACCCCGAAATCGCCGTGCTGCCCGGGGGACATACGTCCAAGCGGGTCAGCGCGATGTTCTTGCTGGGGCGGCGGCCGGATACCCTGATCCTCTACGCGCCCGACGGGTTACCCGGCGGGGCGCTCGACGCCTGGCGCGACGCGGTGTACCCGCGCCTCGTCGAGGCGCGGCTCGCCCGCGATGACGTGATCGCCCGCCACTTTCGCCCGCGGACCTGGCTTGCGCTCGGAACGCGTGGGGCCGGTTACGTCGTCCTCCGTCGGGAAAGCGACGAGCCCGGTCCCGAGACGTCGCGCTGATCGCTGCCCGCGGGCAACGCGATGGGAGGCCGCGCCCGGGATTGCATCGGGACGCTCTCAGCGCCGCGGTCCACCCGATCGGGAGTCTCGCGGCGGTCCTTCGCGACGGTCCCGGTCGCGTCCGCCGCCGCTACGGGGCGGAGGCCCTCCCGCTTCGCGGGCCTGTTGCATGCGCTGCTGCGCGCGTTCGCCTTCGGCGCCTTCGGGCAGCGGCAGAAGCTCGCGCCGGGTCAGTCGGATCTTGCCGTCGCGATCGACCGAGAGGACCTTCACGTCGACCGAGTCCCCCTCCTTCATCACGTCGGTCACCTTGTCGACGCGGTGATGCGCCATCTCCGAGACGTGCAAGAGTCCGTCGGTTCCCGGCAAAATCTCGATGAAGGCGCCGAAATCCGCGATTCGCGTCACCACCCCCTTGTAGACGGTGCCGACCTCCGGCTCGGTCGTCAGTCCTTTGATGATGTCGAGCGCTTTCTTGACGGCATCGCTGTCGGCGGACGCGACGTTCACGGTCCCATCGTCGTCGACGTCGATGGCGACCCCGGTCTGGTCAATGATGCCTTTGATCGTCTTGCCGCCCGGGCCGATGATGAGCCGAATCTGATCCGGTTTGACTTTGATCTGGGTGATCCGCGGCGCCCACTTCGAAAGGTCCGTCCGCGTTTGCGCAAGAGTCCCCAACATCTTGTCGAGAATGAAGAGGCGGGCCTCTCGCGCTTGATCGAGCGCCTGCGAGAGCACGTCGCGCGACAGTCCTGCGATCTTGATATCCATCTGAATCGCGGTGACGCCCTTCTTCGTTCCGCAGACTTTGAAATCCATGTCGCCGAGGTGGTCTTCATCCCCCAAGATGTCGCTCAGGATGGCAACGCGCGTCCTCGCCTCGGTGAGCGGGCCGTCGCTGATGAGTCCCATCGCGATCCCCGCGACCGGCGACTTGATGGGGACGCCGGCGTCCATGAGGCTGAGGGTTCCGCCGCAGACGCTCGCCATCGACGAGCTGCCGTTCGATTCGAGAATCTCGCTCACGACTCGGATCGTGTAAGGAAAGCGCTCCTCGTCGGGGATCATGCGCAGAAGGGCGCGCTCTGCGAGTGCGCCGTGGCCGATCTCGCGTCGGCCGGGTCCGCGCAGAGGTTTGGTCTCGCCCGTCGAATACGGCGGGAAATTGTAGTGGAGCATGAAACGCTTCCAGCGCTCGCCGATGAGCGCGTCGATCTTTTGCTCGTCGCTCGACGTTCCGAGCGTCGTCACGACGGCCGCCTGGGTCTCACCACGCTGGAAGAGCGCCGACCCGTGCGTGCGCGGGAAAATGCCGACCTCACAGACAATCGGCCGGATCGTCTTCATGTCGCGCCCGTCGATGCGCTTTCGCTCGTTGAGGACGTAGCCACGAACGACGTGGTATTTGCGCTCCTCGAACTCTTCCTTCACGAGTTTTTCGATTTGCGCGTAGCGATCGGCACCGATTTCTTTTGTGAGCGCCTCGGTCAGCTTCGCTTTGGTCGCCTTGTAGGCGTCGTATCGCGCTTTCTTCTCCTTGATGAGCGAGGCCGCCAAGATGTCCGCGTCGCACAAGTCCTTGACGCGGTCGGCGACCTCACGCGGCAGAGCCTTCTTCTCGAATGTGCGCTTCGGCTTTCCCACGGCGGCGCGCATACGCTCGATGAGCTCGAGGATGGGCTGCGCCGAACCGTGCGCAAACATCAGCGCATCGATGATATCGCTCTCGGCGGCCTCGTTCGCGCCGCCTTCGACCATCACGATCGCGTCTTTCGAACACGCCACGACGAGGTCGATATCGCCCTTGGCTTGCTGATCGAACGTGGGGTACGACACGAACTCGCCTTCGACGCGCGCGACGCGAACGGCGACGAAAGGACCGCTCCATGGGATTTCGGAGATGTGCAGCGCCGCGCTCGCAGCGGTCATCGCAAGCACGTCGGTCGGGTTGTCCTTGTCGCTCGACAGGACCGTGGCGATGACCTGCGTGTCGTTGCGATACCCTTCCGGAAACAGGGGTCGGCACGGTCTGTCGATGAGACGCGACGTCAAGATCTCTTCGTCGCGCTGGCGGCCCTCGCGCTTGAAGAACCCTCCAGGAATCTTGCCGGCGGCGAAGGTCTTTTCGACGTAGTCGCAAGTCAGGGGAAAGAAATCGATTCCGGGGCGCTCGTCCCCGCTGACCGCTGTGACCAGAACGACGCTCTCGCCGTAGGTGACGAGCACCGATCCATGGGCTTGCTTAGCGAGCCGCCCGGTCTCGAACACGAGGGGCTTGCCGTTGAGGATGACGGATTCGCGGACAAAAGACATCGGGACTCTGAGCGCTCACAAGCGCAGCGGCCGCGTTCGTGCGGCTCGACGCCGAGCCTACGGGTCGCCTTTGATCCTCGGTTCGCGCACGCCAATGGCGCGACGCGACAAGCCAAAGTCGGCGCAATTCTACTGATGCGCGCGAATCGAAGAGCAAAAGGTCGTGGCCGCGGAACTCGGTTGGTTGGAGTGGACGGCGACGACTTTACACCCCCCGGCCCGACCCCGCCATGGCGCAGGCGCCATTTGAGATTACTTGCGAAGGTTTAGCGCACCGACGACCCGGCGGTACCGTTCGAGACTGGCCCGCCGCAGGTAGTCGAGCAAACGCCGACGCTTCGAAACCATGCGCAGAAGGCCCCGGCGCGAATGGTGATCCTTCAGGTGCGTCTTGAAGTGCTCCGTCAAATAGCCGATGCGCTCGGTGAGCAACGCGATCTGCACCTCGGGCGAGCCCGTGTCGTGCTCGTGCGTGCGAAACTTGGTGAGAACTTCGGCTTTCTTGTCGGTGTTGAGGGGCATCACTTCGTCCGTTGCGGGCCGCGTAGTATAGGCATGTCGGGGTGCGAGTCAACACACGAGAGTCGCGCGATCACCGATCCGGAATGGTCTTCAAGGGGTCGCGAAACGCGCCGCTTTCGACGAGGCTGAAGGGCTCGTCGGCGTTTCCTGTCAGCAGGTCGAACAGGACCGGCGCAAATGTGGCCGCGATGAGCTCTTCGACGGCTTCGGCGGTATCGAGCGCAAGTGCGGCTTCGGCGGCGCGTTCGCAAGCGCTCGTCGACACGCGGCGGAGCGCTTCCTTGATCTCGGGAACGGCAGCGGCTTCCATCGACAGCTCGCGCAGCCCCAGCCCGACGAGGAGAACGGCTCCCAGCGGATCGCTTGCCATCGCGCCGCAGAGGGCCACCGGAACGCCGTGGGTCGCCGCCGCGAGGATCACCTGCCTTATCATGCGCAGGATGGCGGGGTGGAACGGGGAGGCGAGAGGCGCGAGCGACCGATTGCCGCGATCGATGGCGAGCGTGTACTGAATCAAGTCGTTCGTGCCGATGCTGAAAAACTCCGCTTCGCGCGCCAGGACGTCGGCCATCACGACGGCACTCGGCACTTCGATCATGATTCCGAGCGGGATGTGCTTGGCGTACGGATGCCCCGCGAGAGAGACTTCGTGCATCGCGCGCACGAGCAGGCGTCGCACTTCGCGGAGCTCTTGCACGCTCGACACCATGGGCACCATGATCCGTAGGTCCCCGTGGCTGCTTGCACGCACCATCGCGCGCAGATGGGTCAAGAACACGTCCGGCCGCGACAGCGCGAGGCGTACGGCGCGCAAACCGAGCGCCGGGTTCATCTCCGCAGGCAGTTGAAAGCTCGAAGCGAACTTGTCACCTCCGATGTCGAACGTGCGCAACGTCACCGGCCGTGGTGCAACGGCCTCGACCACGGCGCGATACAGCTCATACTGCTCGTCCTCGGTCGGCATCTTCTTTCTGTCGATGTAGATGAACTCCGTACGGTAAAGACCAATCCCTTCGGCTCCGTGGTCGAGCGCGAGGATGGCCTCTGCCGGCAGCTCGACGTTCGCTTTGAGGCATACCGGCTCTCCGTCGAGCGTCACGCAAGGCTGGTTGCGCGAGCTCAGGAGTCCGCGTGCGAACGCCAGGTGTCGTGCGCCTCGGTTGCGCGCGTCTTCGACTGTTGCCTCGCTCGGGTTGATCGTCAGCTCACCACGCAGACCGTCGACGATCAGCAGGTCGCCGGTGCGCACGATCGACAGCGCGTCGGCAACGCCCACGAGCGCCGGGATCTCTAGGGCCCGCGCCATGATCGCCGTATGGCTCGTCCGCGTCCCGATCTCGGTCACGAACCCCACGACGGGCTCTCGCACCATCGCGGCCGTGTCGGCCGGCGACAAATCGCGAGCGACGACGACCATGGGCTGGTCCAGGCGCGGCACGAGCTGCTTGGTGTCGCCGGTCAGTTCGCGCAACAGCCGGTCGCACACGAACTCGATGTCGTGGCGTCTCTCCACGATGTACGCGTCGCGTTCGTTCGCGTCATTGGGCGAGAAGAGTTTTCCGATGTCCTCGCAGGCCTGCGCGACGGCCCATTCGGCACACTTGCGCTCGTCTCGAATCTTGCGCTCGATTCGCTCGAGAAGCATGGGATCGCCCACCATGGCGATGTAGGCGTCCAAGATCGAATTGGTCTCGAGCGGACCATCCGGAAGCCGCGCGCTCACCTCGCGGATGTGTCGGCGGGCCGCGCTGACGGCGCGGATCAATCGTTCGATCTCGGCGTCGATCTGTCCGACCGCGACGTGCCTGCGCACGTACGCGGCCCGCGTGTCGCCGACGACGAGCGCCGGAGCGACCGCGATGCCGGGGCTTCCGCCAATCCCCTTGAGGACGGTGCGCAGCAGTCCCGCCGGGTCGCCGCTCGGCGGGGGGCGCGTGCCGGGCGGCGGCAGCGGTGACGGAGGCCGGCCGCTCATCGTGGCTCACCGAAGCGACTGGCGATGAGCTCGCCGATCGCCTTGACGCACTCTTCCGCCAAATCCCCGCGCGCTTGCACGTCGACGATCGTGCCAATGGATCCGCAGAGCAACAGAACGCCCATGACGCTCTTGCCGTTCGCGACTTGATCCTCGCGAATGATTTCTACGTCGCACGGGAACTTGGACGCGAGTTGCACGAGCTTCGTCGCCGCGCGGGCGTGCAGCCCGAGCTGATTGACGATGGTGAACCGACCGCTCGCTTCGCTCACGGGCGCCCTCCCGACGCTTTCGCTCGCGCCGGCTCGCTCGCGGTCCCCGTCTCGCGTCCGGCCGGTTGCGGGGGTCGCGCCGAGACCGCACCTTTTAGCTCGAGCAGGCTCGATTGCTCGTCCTGCGATGCCTGCTCGGCCGTCCCCGGGTTCAACGCCGGAACGGGAGTGCTCGAAAAGTAACCGCGATGCAGATCGCGATGGACCACCGCCACCGTCACGCCGAGGGCGCCCGCGAGCTCGGGGCCGAGCGCCTCGGCGATCGCGACCGACCGATGGCGGCCCCCCGTGCAGCCGACCGCAATGGTCAGGTAGCTCTTGCCCTCGCGCTCGTACCTCGGCATCACGTATTCGAGGAGCGCGCGGGTGCGGCGAAGAAATTCTTGCGTCTCCGGGTTGGAGAGGACGTACCGACTGACGAGCGTGTCGAGCCCGGTCAACGGTTTGAGGTCCGGAACGAAGTAGGGGTTGTCCAAGAAGCGCACGTCGACGACCAGATCGGCGTCGACCGGCGTGCCGTACTTGAATCCGAACGACACGATGCGAGTGACCATGCGCCCTTCGCGGCCCGAGGCGGGGCCAAAGTGCGCGACCAGAATGCGTCGGAGGTCGTGTACGCTCGTATTGGTCGTGTCGATGATTCGCGTCGCGCTGGCGCGAAGCGGTGCGAGTCGTTCGCGCTCCACCCGCACGCCGTCGAGAACGGCGAGTGCGCCTTCCGCGCCGCCGGCGCCTTCGGCCGACAGCGGATGCGGGCGGCGCGTCTCGCTGAATCGGCGCAGGAGCGTCTCGTCGCTCGCGTCCAGGAAAAGGACGTGGATGTCGCGCTGTCCCCCGGCCTCGAGCAATTTCAATACGCTGCCGACCTCGCCGAGGAACGCACGCACGCGGACGTCGATCCCCAGCGCGACGAGCATGATGCCGCCGCGCTCGCAAAGGGCGACGGCCTGCGGAGCAAGAAGCGTCGGGAGGTTGTCGACGCAGAAAAAGCCGAGGTCTTCGAGGGCGTTGAGAGCCTGCGATTTTCCAGCGCCCGACAATCCACTGACCACGACGACCGTGGGCCGTATGGCATCTCGGGTCGAGGAGGTTCGATCGGCGGGGGCGGCGATCATCCGCCCCCCTCCTTATCGAGCCTCGTCGCCGGGATCCACGCCGAGCTCTCCGTCCCACTCGCGTTCGGCGCGAGCAGCGACCAGGACGAGCGCGCCTTGAGGTTGTCTTGGTCGCTCTCCGTCGGCGAAGGGCTCGACTCCGCGTCGTGCTCGATCGCCGGGCGCGACACGAGGTGACCTTCGATCCGCTCGAGGAACTCTTGCGCGGTGTGGCGTCCGCCGCGGCGCAGCAACTCGTTGCGCGCCGCCATTTCGATGATGCTGCCCATGTCGCGTCCCGGCCGAACGGGCACGCGCAGCTCGCGGATGGGGGTTCCCAATATCGTGTGATGGTGTTGCTCGAGGCCGAGCCGATCGAACTCCACCTCCTCGTCCCACTCGCACAGCCGGACGACCAGATCGATCTGATTTCGGTCGCAGATGGCAGTGATGCCGAAAAGTTCGCGGATATCGAGGACTCCCAGGCCGCGGATTTCCATGTGATGGCGCAGAAGCTCCGCCGGCTGACCAAACACCACCCCGGGCGGTCGCCAGTCGCATCGGACCACGTCGTCCGCAACGAGTTGATGGCCGCGGATGACGAGCTCCAGCGCGCATTCGCTCTTGCCGATTCCGCTCTTGCCGAGAAGCAGAACGCCGATGCCGTACACGTCCACGAGCACGCCGTGCAGCTGGACTTGGGGTGCCAGTCGGTCGTCGAGCACCGCATGAAGGGCATTGATGGTACGACTCGATCGGGCACTCGATGCGAATAGCGGCGTGCCGGTGGCCTCTGCGGCGGAGATGAATGTCCGAGGCGGTTCGCCTCCGCTCGACACGACGACACACGAAAGCCCCAAGGAGAAGAAGCCGCGCGCGGCGATGCTTCGGGCGTCCTGGCTCAGTGCGTCGAGGTACGAAAGCTCTGTCTGACCGAGCAGCTGAACGCGTGTCGGCACGACGCCGTCGTAATGGCCGGCGAGGGCAAGTCCGTTCTTCTGAATGCGGGGGTGCCGCAAGGGTCGTTCCAGCCCTTGCTCGCCCGCGAGCCGCGTCAAGTCGATCTGCAGCTGGGGGTCCGCCGCGAGTTGACGCGTGGTCAGCGCGGGGACGGTTTCGTCCCGCGTTCGCGTCCCGTCGTCCGTCATCCGCGCCACCCCCCTCCGTCCAACGGCCGTGTTCGCATCATGGGCGTTCTCCCTCACCGGCGTCGACCAAGTCGAACGCGGATCGCGGATCGGGAGCCGCGACCAATCGCTCGCGAAAGCTCTTGTTCCGAAGCAAGCGCGAGACCCGCGCGAGCGTCTTCAAGTGCTCGCCGGTCGCGCGTTTGGGTCCGACGACGGCAAACAGAATGTTGACGGCCAGTCCGTCGATGGCCGCGAAGTCGACCCCTTCTGGGACGATGAGCAGCGCCGCGTACTGATGCTCGAGCTGAGGCAACGCCCCGTGCGGAATGGCGACGCCCTCTCCGATTCCGGTCGACTGCAGCTGCTCGCGTTCGAGAAGAACGCGTTCGGCATGGGCGGCGTCGATGCCCGTCCCGATGGCGAGCATCTGGGCAAGCGTGGTGAGCACCGCGGCCTTGTCGAGGGGGTGGCCTGTGCCGTTGTGACGAATGTCCACCCGCTTGGGCGCGAGAAGGTCCGTAAGTCGCATTTGGAGGCTCGAGAGGGACTCTAGATCGAGATCGGGCCTCGCCCGGGGCAATTGCGACAGGTGGCTGTCCGGGGGAGCCCATCCGCGGCGGCCCCAAGGACACGCGGGGGCTTAGTCCTCGATGGCCAGATCGGCCGGAAGATGCTGCCAAGCGCGGTCCGCGCCCTTCTTCTTGGCGCTCACCGACCCTTTGGCCGAGACGATCTGCCGCTCAATCTTGTCGACGACCTTGTCGATCGACGCGTACATGTCCTCGGTCGTTTCGTGGGCGTGAAAACGCTCGGGACCCGCATGAATGTCCACCTCCGCGCGATGAAGGCGGTCGTGCTGGCAACTGACGGTCACCTGAGCTTTCAGCGGAGCGCGCAAAAATCGCTGCATTTTCCCGACTTTCTCGGTCGCATAAACCTTGACCGCTTCCGTCGCTTCCATGTGACGAAACGTGATGGCGATGTTCATGAGGGCGTGCCTCCATGCTTTCCGATGGTCGCGTTCCCAAGCTCCTTACGGATAAGCGACGCGCGTTCTTCCCGCCGTCTCATCAGAAGGTACCATTTCGGTAACGACGTGGGCACCGCGATGCCATGGTTTTGTCATTCGTTTCCTGAGTCGCACGGGGACGTTTCAGGACAGGGTCCGACAGCGCTCGCGGTCGGTTGGGAGCGGTGGCCGGCGGCCGGGGCCGCGGGCGGTCCCCTTTCGTAGGTCCCGGCGATTCGTCGTCGCCGGCGCCTTGCGAGAGGCCAAAAGCCTTGAAATCCTCGGTCCGCCAACCGGCTCGGTGCCCTAGTCCCCCGGAACAGAAGTTCCTGGCGGAACTTCTGTGCTTCGCCGGCGCCTTCGGCGTCCTCCGGGGACTAGACTTTTTCCTTGGGCTCCGCCCAAACCCCGAAGTCGCTGCCCCCGCGACTTCGCTCGTCCCCGGGGCTCGCTCCTCTCAAAGGAACCGCTTTTCCAGCGGCTAGAACAGCTTCTTGCGCTTGCTGGAAGACAAAATACCGAGCATTTCTCGGTATTTAGCGACGGTTCGGCGAGCGATTTGAATGCCATCTCGTTTGGCGAGAAGCTCCACGATCTGTTGGTCGGACATCGGATTGCCCTTGTCCTCTTCGTCGATGATCTTCCGGATGGCCTGCTTGACGCTCTCGCTCGCGATGTCGTCCTCGGAAACGCGACGGATCGACGAGTTGAAGAAATATTTGAGCTCGAAAAGACCCTGCGGAGTGTGAACGTACTTGTTCGTTGTCACGCGGCTGATCGTCGATTCGTGCATTCCCACGGTTTCGGCGACGTCGCGCAGAATCATCGGCTTGAGATACGCCACGCCGCGCTCGAAGAACTCGCGTTGCTTTTCGACGATACACTCGGTGACGCGGATAATTGTCTTGCGGCGCTGCTCAATCGCTCGAATCAGCCATTGCGCATTACGCAGCTTCTCGCCGATGAACTCTTTGGCCTGTGGATCGCGCAGAAGCTGTTTGGTGAGCGCTTCGTTGATATAGAGGCGCTGCACGCCGCGGTCGTTGTCGGTCACGACGAACTTGTCGTCGTCCTTGATGACGTACACGTCGGGAGTGATCGCGATCGTCTTGTCGTCGGTGTCCGTGAAATTTCGCGCCGGCCGGCTCTCGAGCTTCTGAATTTGTTTGACGGCCTCGTAGACCTCCTCGACGGTAATTTTCAGGTCGCGCGCAATCGCCTGATAATTGTGCTTTTCCAGATTGCCGACGTGTTTGTCGATGATCTGAAGCTCCAGATCCTCGTAGCCGAATACTTCGGCCTGAACGCGCAGGCATTCCTGGAGAGAGCGCGCGCATACCCCGACGGGCTCCCACTCCTGCATGTCGCGCAGGACACACTCGGCGTCCTCGGGATCGAGCGGGACTTCACGCGCCAGATCCTCGATGGTCAGATCCGGCGTCTTCTCGCCGCCCTCGCGATCCGTTCCGCGCAAATCGAGAAAACCGTTGTCGTCCAGGTTGCCGATGACGAGCTCGGCAAACCTCTTCTCGTCCTCGCTGAAGTCGCTCAGCTGCAGCTGCCACCGCAGGTGGTCGACCAGAGACTGAGTCTTCGTGAGATTTTGCTCGATCGGCGGCAGATCCTCGAATCCCCCGCGATTGGCGGGAAGCGGCTGCTGCAACGTGCGATTTTCGAGGAATTGCTCCCAGTCAATCTCCTGAACTCGTTTTTCCTCGGTTCTCTTGGCCAGGTCGGCGACTTCGAGCTTTTCGCCCGCGAGCGCGGGCGAGTCCGGTGCCGGTGGATCCATCGCCGGTTCGCCGTTCGGGGCCTCACCCTTGTTGCGCGCGCGTGGATCGACCTCTTCGTCGGCGAGGACAGGGTTCGCGTCCAGTTCCTTTCGGATCTCGTCGATGAGCTCGAGCCGGGAGAGCTGCAGGAGGCGAATCGCCTGCTGCAGCTGCGGCGTCATGACGAGTTGCTGGCTGAGTTTGAGCTGCTGCTTGATCTCCATCGCTTTCCCAAAAGGCCGGGAAAAAAAGACCGGAAACTTCGTGGTTCGGGTCTCCGCCGCACTGCGGCAGCCCTTATCGGGTAAGTAAGTACCACCGACGCCCCGGCCTCGCAGCCGCTTTGCGGCTATTTTCGTGCCATCGGTTGAATTTGCTAAAAATGGCCTCTCGCGGTGTTATTTTTAGGATCTTGCCAAGAGGTGAGAGGGGTACCCCGGACCGAGGTAACGGCCTCGTACGAGCGGGTCGTCGGCGAAATGGTCGGCGGGTGCCGACAGCGCAACGGCGCCGTCCAGGAGCAGCACAGCGTGGTTGCAAATTCGCAGTGCTTCGGCGACGTGGTGATCGGCGAGCACGACCGTGGCGCCCCCGTCGGCGAGCGTGCGCAGCAAGTCGCCGAGGCGCTCGGCCCCCGCCGGATCCACCCCGGCGAAAGGTTCGTCGCACACCAGCACGCGCGGCGTTCGGGTCACTGCACGCGCGAGCTCCAGACGGCGACGTTCGCCGGCCGACAGCTCGCCGGCGCGAACACGAAGTCGGTGTTCGAGCCCTACCCGGCGAGCGGCCGCTTGGGCGTCCTCGGGCGGTTGGCCCGCGATTTTGCGGTATGCGTCAAGGTTGTCGCGGACCGAAAGCTCCCATAACACGCTCGGCCCCTGGGGGACGTACCCGACCCCGGCTCGAGCTCGCCGCCAGAGGGGCCAGCACGTCATGTCCTCGCCTGCGATGGTCACGGTTCCCTCGTCAGGGGGATTTTCGCCGACCAACGCACGAAATAACGTCGACTTCCCCGCTCCCGAGGGACCGAGTACCCCTAGGATTTCGCCGGCGCTGGCTTCGAGATCGACTCCGCGCAGGATCGCTTTGCTGTCCCGGGTGACGCGAAGCCCGCGGGCCTGCAGCACGGGTCTCACCCCCGCCCCCAAAGCGTGCGACCCATGGATCAAGGACCCTTCGCGACCGGAATCGAACCTTTCACCTGAACGAGAGACACCTTGGCGGTCGCGATGTCGATGCGGGCGCTGTCAGCCGCCAGCCATCCTTGTCCGCGGGTCAGTTTCACGCCGCCGCTGAGGTCGAGCACTTGCCGGCCCAGATCGAACTCGACCGATGGCGCCTCGGCGTGCACCCCGCGAAGGTCCGCCGTAACTCCCCCGGATCCACGGGCCCAAGTCACGTGCGGAGCGTGATCGAACCGGAGGTCGACGCGGGGGCAGTTGACGATCAGATCGCCCCTGGACAGCGTGACCTTGCCGGTGAGCGTGGCTTCGCCCGCGATGATGTCGATGTCCAGTCGCTCGGCCTGCAGCGAGATCTGCTCGCTGCCGCCGACGCCCAAAATCTCAGCATGGGCGTTCGGCGCCGGCGTGACGACCGCGACGATCGCGAAGGGAAAAAAACGCAGGTCGCGCACTGGGGTGTGCCTGCAGTGTAGGCTCAGGCCAGGGCGTCGGCGAACGCTTGCATTTCGCGCACGACACCGGCGGCCGATCCGTGGGACGCCGGGGCCGAGGCCGCTGCGATCAGCTGCTCGGACAGGGTGGCGACGCTCGCGCGCGCGATGGCCAGGACGAAGCCATCGACGTCGAACGCTGCGGCCCCTACGGCCGCGCGCACGATGGCGCGCGCGGCGGGCGCGATCGGAGCGGGCGCAAGGGCGGCTTCGGGTTCGAGCGACGCCAGCGCGCGAGCCAGGGGCTCCGCGATGGCGGCGAGCGCTCGGTCGACGCGGTAACGCATGAGGATTGGGTCGCGCAGCACCGACTCCCGGTCGCGCCCGACGGTGACGAGGTCGACGTCCTTGGCCCACGCTTTTGCGCAAGGCGCCAGCGATTCGGCCAGCCGTTTCGCGAGATCGTCGGCCTGAGCGTCGAGCCGAGCGGCGGCGTGCGCCGCGCGCTGCGCCGCCGCCGCCGAGGCGTAGGCGAGCGCCGTTTCCTCGGCCGCGCGTTCGGACCACTTCGACAAGAGCATCGCCACGATGGTCGAGGCCCGCCGCCTGAGCGCCCGCTCCTTGAGCTCCTCGCTTCGCGCCACGACCTCGTTTTCCAAGAGCTTCTCGACGGCGGGCCAGCCGGAGTCGTCGAGCGACCCGGCCCCGCCGATTTTGCAAGCGAGCGCGCGTTTGGCCGACAGAGCGACGGGCGGTTGCCAGGACGGCAGATGCGCTTGCGCGAGAGCCTCGGTGACAGTCCGCATGACGTGCGCGAGTGCGTCGGGGGCCAGGCGGTCGGCCTTGTTGACGAGCATCTGCACGGGCAAGTGCGCACGATTGGCTTCCTCGAGCACGGCGCGCTCGCTCTCCTTGAGAGCTTGTGTCGCATCGAGCAGCCAGAAGAGAATGTCGGCCTCTTCGAAGGCGGCTCGCGCGACGTCGACGTGGCGGCCTTCCGGCGCATTGAACCCCGGTGTGTCGAGAACCTCCACGCGAACGAGCGCGGTCAGCGGCAGGCGAATCTCGACGCGGGCGAGCGACGCGGGATCGATGGCACCGAGAGTCGCGCGCAGGTCGCCGAGCGCCACGATTCGCTCGGGGGGGCGAACTCCCGGACGGAAGAGGATCTTCGCGAACGGATCGGGGGCCCAGCGCACGTGGTGCAGCGTGGCGGTGGTGGGCAAGACGCCGGTCGGTGCGACGTCGGCGCCGATCAGTGCGTTGATGAACGTACTCTTGCCCGCGTTGAACTCGCCGACGACCGCGAGACGGACCGGCCGCGATCGCTCGGCCGCGAGCTCCGCGGTCCGTGCGGCAGCATCCAAATCTCCGATCGCGTGCGCGTGGGCATCGAGCCTTGCGAGCAGCGATGCCCACGCCGCCGGCGCGCCGGAGCGAGGGATCCAGCTTTGGGCGACCTTACTCGCGATGTGGACCGCCCACGCCGCCAGACGAGCGTGCGTGACGGCCGCGACGGCATCGAGCGCGCGGGCGCCTTCGAGCCGCACGGCGGTCGCGACGACGGCGGCTTCCGCGATCAGCGGATCGCCGGCCTGGGCGGTCAGTGCGGCGAGGGCGGTGTCGATCGCGCTCGAGTCCCGGTCTTCGATCGCCGCCTCCAGAAGAGGTTGGGCGGCCGCCGCGTCGCCCGCGGCGACCGCGTCGCGCAGGGCTCGGCGTGCCGCGTCCCGAGCGCCCTCGGCTCGAGCAAATGCGGCCCGCCACCGGGCCGCGTCCTGCTCGCCTTTGGCGTCGACGACGGATCGGATGTGCGTGCGAGTTTGAATGTCGCTCGGAATTCGCGACAGGGCGGACGACAGCGCCTCGCTCGACCCAGGCTCGTCGAGGACCATGGCCCGCAGAAGCGGCGCAAACGCGCGCGGATCGTCGCCGGCCGCCTGCGCGCGTCCTCGCGCGAGCGCTGCGCGTCCGTCGGCGGCGGAAGTGTGCACCGAGTCAAGCCGATCGAGGGCGCCCTTCGCATCGCCCCGCAGCAGCCGCACCTCGGCGCGGCGTACGACGACGTCGGCCGACGTATCATCTGCGGTGCGCTCGAGCCACAGGTCGGCCCGCGCCGCTTCGCCTTGCGAAAGGTCGAGATCGGCGAGTCCGATGAGCGCTCCCCGCCGTGACTCGCTGCCGGACTCGGCAACCGCCAGAGCCCGGGCGAAGGCATCGCGCACATCGTCGGGGGCCATGAGCGTCGTCTGGCGGGCCCGCGCAAGGCGCACCCAGACTTCCGCGCGCGAGGGCGCCCGCCGTGCGAGTTGCTCGAGCGTGAGGGCCAGCTCGGCGTCGAGATGCCCGGCCGCCTCGCAGGCGTCGGCGAGGAGGGCAAGGCCGAGCGGCGAGTCGGGTGCGCGGTGCAGCACCCGGTGGGCCGCGGCGCGGGCACCCATGGCGTCGCCCGCGGTGAGGGCTTGTTCGCCGTCTCGAAGGTCGTCGTCGGCACCGGCCAGGACGATTTCGACCTTGCCGATCCAGCGGTCGATGACGTCGGCGAGTCGCACGCTAAGCCTCTCGCTCGAGCACGCTTCGAAGCAATTCGTCGTTTTTGCGCAAAAGGAGGACCTTCTCCCGGTCGACGACGACTGCGCCCGGCAGGCTTCCGCGCGGCTTTCGAACGTGCCGTCGTGGCGCGTATTGGACCTCGACGACACGTTCCTCACGAGCATCGGAGAAGTGCGCCGCCAGATGGGCGGCTTCCACCAGGACGTCCGCGGGGCATGAGGCGCCCTTGTCGAGCGGAACCACCACGTGCGCTCCCGCTTGGCTCCTTGCGTGCAGCCATAGATCGTGAGGGCGCGCGACCTGGAGCGTCAGACGGTCGTTGTGGGCGGCGCCTCTTCCCACGAAGATGGATGCACCCGACGCGCTTTGGAACGTGCGGTAGCAAGGTCGACCCGTGCCCTTGGCGGCGCGGCCGCCCGGTGGCATCGCCGTCGGGCTGCCCCGGGGGGCGCTGCCGAACCGTGGCATCTGGGCGATCGCCGCTCTAGGGCCGGGGCTGAAGTCGCGCGGTGCCGCGGTGCGCGCCGCCGCCTCCAACGAATCCGGATCCTCGTCCGGACGCCCGATCCGCAAGGCGATGGCGGCAAGGGCGTCGCGGATGCGCTCGGCTTCCTCGAGTCGCGCGCGGGGGATGTGAGCCGCGTCTTTCAATCGTCTGGATCGGGCGAACAGCGCTTCGAGATGCTGGCGCGCACCCCGGGTCGGATCGATCGGCATCTCGAGGGTCCGAGGTTCGCCCGACGACCAGTCCACGGCGCGGAGGACCGTGGCCCCCCGCGGCGCTCGAGCCGATTCGGCAACGAACAAGGGGGCGTGCCGCGCCGCCGCTTCCGCGGCCTGCAGCTTCGCGAGGTCGCCATGCACCGCCGCGATGCGCCGTTCGACGCGAGCGCGCGCCCGCGACAGTCTCTGCCGCAGAGCATCCAGACGACGGTGGGTGCTCAGGCGGTCGAGCTCGTCGATCAACCGCGCCCCTCCCGTCATCGGCGTGCCGGATGGCGCGTCGATGGCTCCAGATCGGTCGGTCGAGCTGGGGCGGTCCGTGGGACCCTGCGACAAGCCCGATAGGGGACCTGGGGGCAACGATGAGGGGGGTGACGATGAGGCTTGCGGCTTGCCGACCTCGGCCGCCGTCCGCTCGAGCCGCAGCGTTCCCGAGGCCGCTAGGACCCGCCCGATCGCTCCGTCGCGGACGAAGTCCAGCCGGCGGTCGCCCATGCCGGTCACCTTTGCGCCCTCAAGCCGGGCACGCCACTGCGGCTGGACGGGAGAACGCGACCCACCGAGTGCGTCCCGGAGGCGGTCCCTTTCTGCTGAATCGACGATGGCGACCCCGAGGACCCCGTCGATGACGATGTGGCCGGTGTCCCCGGGAACACGGATGCGCATCAAGACGAGGTCGCGCGCCCCGACGCGACCCAAGACGACCCGCTGCACGGTTCCGCCAACGAGACTGGGGTGCATCGCCTTGCCGTGCGATAGCATGGCTCCGATGAGTCCCGGGACACACGCTCACGTGGCTGCCGCACCGCGTCCATCCCCGACCGGCCGCCAGGAGTGAATGTGTCTCTATCGTTCATGAATCAGCGCAGCTTTCCCGCCGGCCAAACCAGCACCGCCTTGCTCAAGGCGCTGCTCCGAGTCCTCTCAGCCGAGAAGGGCGCGGCTGTCGCGGACGCATGGTTGCGAAACATTCGCATGGTGCGAGACGACATGGACGACGAGACGCGGCAGGTGCCGCTCACATCCCTGCATCGGGCGCTCGTCGTATTCGCCGATTTCTCCTCGCGGGAATCCATTCCGCGCATTACGGCGCAGCTCGTGGCGCCGGACAACCTTGGGTTCTGGGTGCGCCTTCTCCGGGGCACCTCGGAGCCGGCCGAAGCGTTCGCCCGCCTCGACTCCGGAGACAGCCAGCAGGGCTGTACGACGCGCTGGGAGACGACCCGCGTCGGCCGCGGGTCGTGGCGGGGTCGTGTGACCATTGCGCACGACCCGTCGCTCGAGCACGACGGCTTGCTGCGCGTCGCGCGTCTCGCCGAGCTTGCGGCGGTGCCGGCGCTTTTCGGCTTCCGCGGCGCGAATGCAGCGTCGATTCCCGATGCGGTCGATCGTGCGAGCGGACTCACGCAGGATTTCGAGGTGTGCTGGTCGGTTCCCGACGCGCGCTGGAGCGCGGCCATCGGCGCGGCGGCGGGTCTGGCGCTCTGCTCGCTTCCCTTGGCGATTCGCTTGGCCACCTTCGATCTCGACGTGGCCGTCGCTGGGGTTGGCGCGGCAACTGGCCTGCTCGGCGGCTTCATCCGGGCCCGCGAGCAACTGCGTCAGGCCGAGAGCGAGGCGCAGCAGATCCGGGTGCTTGCGCTCGAGCGCAGCTTGTCGCTCAAAGAGTCGCACGAGCGAGAGGCGGGCGGGCAACTCGAAGGCACGGTGGTCGCGGGTCAATACCGGGTCGTCCGCCGAATGGGTTCGGGCGCGACCGGTGTCATTTACGAGGCCGTAAGAAACTCCGACGGTTTGCCCGTTGCCATCAAGTTGTTGCGTGCGGCCGCGGCACACGAAGCCGTAGCGAGCGATCGGCTGCGGCGCGAAGCCGAGGCCTTGGGCCTGGCGTGGCATCCGAACGTGGTCGAAGTGATCGATCACGGTCGCCTCGCGGACGGCACCGCTTACCTCGTGATGGAACTGCTGAGCGGCGAGTCTCTCGCAGCCCGCCTTCACACGAAGGGACGGCTTACGGCGGCCGAACTGTGGCCGATCGCCATGCAGGTCTGCGAGGCGCTCGCCGCCGTGCATGCGGCGGGGGTCGTGCATCGCGACCTCAAGCCGTCCAACATTTACCTCAGCATCGATCGTGACGATGCGTCGGGCGCCGAGCGGGCTAAGGTCATCGACTTTGGCATCGCTCGTGTCGAGTGGGAAGAGACGCGCATCACGAACACGGGCGGTCCATTGGGCACGCCCGGCTACATGTCGCCCGAGCAAGAAGCGGGCGACGCGAACGTCGATGCACGCAGCGATCTGTTCGCGCTCGGTGCGGTTCTCTACGAGTGTCTGGTCGGCGAGCCTCCGCCGCCGCTGACACCGAGCGGCACGGTCATGCGCGCGACCTCGTTTTCGCGTCGCGACTCGGGAACCCAAGAGGCGGCGACGCTCGTGCCACCGACCTGGCGGGCCATCATCGACCGGGCGCTTGCCGTGCGCCCCGAGGATCGCTTTCACGACGCACGGTCTTTCGCTCAAGCCTTGCGTGCCGTCGGGGGGAGCGTCGCCAAAGCCGAAGGGTCCACGTGAGGTGTCCGATCGCACCGTGGACCGTTGCGGTCCGAAGGATTCTCGCGGCCGGCGCGTCGAAGGATCGCGTCGCTTGGGTGTCCATCGCGTTCGGCGCGGCGTGCGGCGTCGCGTGCGAATCGGTGCCCCATCCGCCGCTTCGGTCCATCCCGCCCGCGCAGGGTTACACGTCGCCTGCGGTGGGGGCTTCACCGGCGGCGGTGCCGCAGATCCCCGGGCCAGCTGCGGCTTCCTCTTCGGCGCCGCCGTACCCTGCCCCGACGTTCTTTTCGCCGAGCCCGAGCTCTTCACCGCCGCCGATTTCGTTTCCCTTTCCCCCCATCCTGTCGGGCCCCTCCGTGGCGCAACCGCTGCCGGGGACTTCAACCAGGCCGCTGCTCGGACCGCTTCTCGGTCCAGCGGCTTGGCAAGCCGAATCGCGTGCCGTCATCCAAGAGATCGTCCGCTCCCTGAGCCCGGCAAACGCTGCCCGGGTGGTGACCGTTCCGCTCGTCGTCGATCCGAATCCGAACGAGGTGAATGCGTTCGCGGGATGCGACGACAGCGGTGCTCCGTTCATCGCGGGGACCGAAGGTTTGCTCGAAGCGATCGATGGCATCTCGCAAACCAAGGCTACCGACGAGATATACGGGACGCAGACGTACGCGGCCTACGTTTCCGTCGTCGCGCCGCGACTTGTTTCGAAGGAGGGCGGCAGCGCCATGCTTCCGATGGGAGTGATCCCAGTCCAGGTTTGGCTCGACCCGCGGCGCATCTCGCGCGCCCACGAGATATTCGACGAGATCGTCGCGTTTACCTTCGGTCACGAGCTGTCGCACCACTACTTGGGTCACACCGGCTGTGCGAGCGGGCCATCCGGGGGTCCAGGCCCGGCGATCGCGCGAATCGGCCAGTTGGCGACGTCCGTGCTTCCCGGATTGAATCAGCCCAACGAGATGGCTGCGGATACGAGCGGCTGCGTGAACACGCTCGACACCGGTCTTGCGCGCTCGTCGCGATCCTATCGATGGACCGAAGAGGGGGGCCTGTGGCTGCTCGACTTCTTTGCGCGGCTCGAACGGGCGTCCGGTGCAAATCCGTGGCTCGGCTTCTTGCGTACGCACCCGAATCCGGGGCTGCGCATTCCGGTCGTGC
>Ga0187863_10000168_pt1 | contig 58086 bp, 36 predicted proteins | sample June2016WEW_11_1_FD_132975 | JGI IMG/M metagenome (GOLD analysis project Ga0187863, IMG submission 132975) | Peatland microbial communities from SPRUCE experiment site at the Marcell Experimental Forest, Minnesota, USA - June2016WEW_11_10 | ecosystem: Environmental > Terrestrial > Soil >...
ATCGCTCGCTCGAAGGTGGCATCGAGATGAAAGCGACCTGTGCGCCGCACTACTTCCGCGTGGTTCGCCAGCGGCGCGCAGCGGAACACCGTTCCGCGACCGCAGCTCAGGCTGCACATCCCGCGGTGGAAGCGGCCTCGAGTTCGCCCAGCAAAGGTCCGCTCGGCATCAGCCCCACGGAGATGACAATGCCAGGCTCGACTGGCATCGAACTGAAGCCTCAAGGCATTGGAAAGGCAGTGGGACACCCGGGCACTCATCCCTCCGACATGAACGCCATGACCAAGGGATGCCTGGCTGGAACCGCCGTCTGTTTCATCTCGAATCAGGGTGAAGTTTATCCGTGCGGATACTTGCCAGCATTGGCGGGAGATCTGAAAAAGCAGGCGTTTGCCGACATCTGGGAGAACTCGGTGGTGTTCAACGAATTGCGGGATGTAAACAACTTGCAGGGCAAGTGCGGCTGCTGCGAGTTCCGCAACGTGTGCATGGGATGCCGCGCACGGGCTTATGCGGCCACCGGCAACTACCTTGATGAGGAGCCGTTCTGCGTCTACCAACCCGGCACGAAGAGCTTGAAAGAGAAAGAAATTACCCCGGCGGAAGTCGCGCGCTGAGTCGAGAAGAAGGCGTTTCTCCATCGAGACACGGAGGCACCGAGAACACAAATCCGAAAAAAGTCACACTAGCTCGCCCTCCCCCCAGTAGTTCTGCAAGGCTTCGATGTGTCTTTGTACCATTTTGGGAAACTGCCTCGCACGGGGCCAAAAGACACCAGACCAGCGCCATATCCCACAACGTAACTTCATGAATCCTTCTTCCCTTCTAGCCGAATTGGCTCCAACTCACTGAAAATACATAAGATCGCAGCCAGGACCTGGAGCTGCTCTTTGGCACGGTGGGTGCTTTTCCAGGGTGTGGTCCCGTAGGAGAGGAATTTGTGGAACCCACTCTCATGGTGGTTGGCCTGAACTACCGCACCGCCCCCATGGCCGTGCGGGAGCGGTTCTGGATCAGCGAGAACCGGCGCTACGAAGCCCTGCTGCAGTTGTCCAAGGCGGAAGGCATCGAAGAAGTGATCGTGCTGGCCACCTGCAACCGCACGGAGTTCTTGCTGTGGGTGAACGATGTCACCTTGGCCGCCAACTCGGTGATGAGGTTTCTCGGCGCTGAGTATGGACTCATGTTGTGCGAGTGGAAACACTTCTACCGCTTGCTGGATGAAGCAGCCCTCCTGCACATCTTCCGGGTCGCATCCCGCCTCGACTCCATGGTGGTCGGCGAGCCCCAGGTCGTCCTCCAGATGCAACAGGCTTGGCAACAGGCACAGAAGGTCTCAGCCACTGGCCGGTTCCTCGACGTGGTGATGCAGAAGGCGCTGGCGGTCTCAGAACGCGTGAGCCGTGAGACGGCGATTGGCAAGGCGGCGGTTTCCATTCCCTACGCTGCCGTGGCGCTGACCCGCCAGATTTTCGGCACGCTGGAAAACAAGAAAGCGCTTTTGTTAGGCGCGGGCCAGATGAGCGAACTCTCAGCCCGTGAGTTGCTCAGCAACGGTGCGGATTCCGTCCGCGTGAGCGTCATCAATCGCACCCTGGAGCATGCGGTCGAGCTGGCCACCAAGCTGGGCGGACTTGCGATCCCGTTTGAGGAGCGCTGGCAGCACATGGCCGACGCTGACGTCATCATCAGCTCGACGTCCTGTCCCCACACCATTCTCAGCCGTGAGGAGGCCGAACTCCTGATTCAGGAACGCAAGGTTCGCGGGGGCAAGGACAGGCCATTGGTGATCGTGGATATCGCGATGCCGAGGAACATTGACCCCGCGGTGCGCGACGTCAAGGGTGTTTTCCTCTATGACCTTGACGACCTGGAAAACGTGTCGGACCACAATTCCAGCGAGCGTGAGGCTGCCGCCGCCGAGGCCCAGAAGATTGTCCAGGCCGAGGCACAAGGCTTCCGTCTCAAACTGATGGCGGAGCGTGTGGTGCCCACCATCGTCGCGCTGCGGCAGCGCCTGGACGAGATTTGCCGGCAAGAACTGGAGTCCTTCCGCCAAGAGTGCGGGCCTTTCTCCCCGGACAAGGACGAAATGTTGAATGCAGTCCTGTCCCGGATGACGCAGCGGATCGCAGGGTCTTTGGCCCGCGAACTCAAGGAACTTCCAGAGAAGGTGGAGCAGGAGCAGATGACCATGGCAGTGCAACGGCTGTTCCACCTGCAAACGCCGGAACGGGCGCTTGCCGGCACCATATCTGCCAGCACCATATCTTAAGACCAGCTACGGGGTCGAGGCGTGCCCCCTGATCACTGATCCTCGGCCTCGCCGCTCTGGGAGCCTTCTTCATCGCCGCGGATTAAGCCGAACTTCTTCAGCTTGTAGCGCAGCGCGTCGCGGCTGATGTCGAGCAGTTTCGCGGCGTGAGTCTGATTATGGTTGGCTTGGCGCATGGCGAGCTCGACCATGGCGTGCTCTACCTCCTCGAGCGAGGTTCCACCTTCGGGGATATAAAGACGCGGCAGAGTACGGCCGTTGGGCAACGTCTGTCCGCCGTCGGCGGGAGAAGTTCGTTCAAAGACAGTGCGCCCGCCGGACTCGCCCACGGAAAATGGCAGATACAGGGGGCGCAGGAATGGTTCGTCCTCGAGGATCATGCCGCGCTCGATGGTATTCTTCAGCTCGCGCACGTTGCCCGGCCAGTTATGACTGAAAATAAGGCGGCGGGTTTCGTCGGTAATGCCACGAACTGACTTCTTGAATCTTCCGTTGTAACGCTCAATGAAGAAGTCCACCAAGGGCATGATGTCTTCTTTTCGGTCGCGCAGCGGCGGGATGAAGATGGCGATAATCGCTAGCCGGTAATAAAGATCCTGGCGGAACTGGCCTTCGCGCACCGCCTTTTCGAGATCGCGGTTGGAGGCGGCGATCACGCGCACATCCACCTGCATGTCGCGAATACCGCCCACACGGCGGATGACCTGGTCTTCCAGCACGCGCAGCAGTTTGGCTTGCAGCAGCGGGGAGAGTTCGCCGATCTCGTCGAGAAACAGTGTGCCCCCATCGGCGGCCTCGAACAGACCCTTCTTCATCTGTTTGGCGTCGGTGAACGCACCTTTTTCGTGGCCGAAGAGCTCGGCTTCCATCAGCGTCTCCGGGATGGCCGAGCAATTGATCGCGATAAAGGGTTTGGCCTGGCGCGAGCTTTCGTAGTGGATGGCTTTGGCGATGAGATCCTTGCCGGTGCCGCTCTCGCCTTGAATGAGGATGGTGGTGGCCTCGCTGGCCGCAACTTTGCGGACGAAGTTCATGAGCTCGGTCATTTTGGATGAGACGCTCACCACGCTGTCATAACCGGCGCTCCGGCGCACCTCACTGCGCAGGCTCTGGACCTCGGTGCGCAAGCTGGTAGCCTCAAGCGCGTTCTTGATGGTCACGTGCAGCTCGTCGAAATCGACGGGCTTGCCCACGAAGTCGTAAGCCCCGAGCTTGAGCGCGGCTTTGACGTCGTCTAGTTGCGGATCGGCGGTGATCATGATGACGGCGCGCGCGTCGCCGCTTTTCTTGAGTTGTTCCAGCACCTCGATGCCGGTAAGTCCAGGCATACGCACATCGAGAAGGACCAGATCGGGCGATTCGTGTTGCGCCAGTTGGAGCGCAGGTCCACCGTCATCGGCCTCGATCACGCGGTATCCCCATTCTTCGCACTTCTGGCGCAGGGACCAGCGCACCAGGCGTTCGTCGTCCACGATCATGATTTTCTCGGCAGGCATGCGTGCTTTAATTTACTACGAATGGACGCGGATTGCTTTGCTGGGCGGGCCTGAGGACTCCGGTGGCGAAGGCAAACCTAAGAAGCCGCGGTCTGTTGCGCAGGCATGCGGAATGGCAGCAACACGGTGAACTCGCTGCCCTTTCCCACGACGCTGCTGACTTCGATGCGGCCATGGTGCTCTTCCACAATGCGGCGGGCAAGAGAAAGTCCCAGACCGGTGCCATTGCCCTTGGTGGTGTAGAAAGGCCGGAAAATGTTGGAGATGTGCTGCGGAGCGATACCACGGCCGGTGTCGCTGACCAGCAGGCTGGCGTAATCGTCCTGCGCGCCGATCTCGACGCACACCGTACCGGCCCCGTCCAAAGCCTGCACCGCATTCAGGAGGAGATTCAGAAGCACCTGGTGAATCTGATCGCTGTCGTGCTCGACTTCCGGCAGATTGAGCGCCTTTTGCAGTTCGATCTTGATAGGTTTTGAGAAGACCTGCTGGCGGGCCAGCATGACGGCGTGTTCCGCGGTCGTGTTGAGGTCGCTCTGACGAATCTGCGGCGGATGGGGCCGCGCGGTTTCCAAGAGATCGGTCAAGGTGCGATTGATGCGGGCGATTTCCTGGCGAACATCTTTCACTACTGCCCGTGCGGGACTGGTCGATGGGAGGTCGCGGCCGACGATTTCGATGACTCCCGCGATTCCGGCCAGCGGATTGCGAATCTCGTGGGCCAAGCCCGCGGCCAGTTCGCCGAGCGTAGCCATGTGTTCGGCACGGGACATCTGGGTGCGATGCAGGAGCTCAATTTCCTCCCGGCTCTCCCGCAACTGCTGCATCATGTGGTTGAAGTTGCGGCCTAAGTCGCCGATTTCGTCGTTGCGGCCCGCGAAACTGACCTTTACGTCCAGGTTGCCTTCGCTCACCTGCTCCATCTTCTCCTGCAATTCGACCATGGGCCGTTGAATTAAATAGGCGAGCATCAACATGGACACGGCGCAGATGGCGACCGCTCCCGCTCCGGCCACGATCAGCACGGCGTGGCGGTCTGGATCCCGCAAAGATACAGTCGCGAGAGTGAAGAGTATCAGTCCTGCCAGCAGCACGAACCCTACCGGCAGAATTGCCTTGAGCTGCCAATTCACGCGTACGGAACTCAGGCGGAAGTCTTCCTCCTGAGTCGCGCGGAGTGTCTCCAGTCGCGCAATCGCGTTACCCGGAGGCTGAGGGGCGTCAGGCATACGCGTGCATTCCAGGCAGGAGATAAGTCACACCGAAGAAGGTGAACATCACTACGGCGAAGCCAAGAATGGCGAAATAAGCGGCGCGCCGGCCCCGCCATCCCCGAGTGATGCGCATATGCAGATAACCCGCATACACCAGCCAGGTAATCGCAGCCCAGGTTTCTTTTGGATCCCAGCTCCAATAAGAACCCCAGGTGCGATTAGCCCAGTAGGCGCCCGCCGCGATCATCAGGGTGAGTAATGGAAATGCGATCGCGATGGTCTTGTAAGTAATACGGTCGAGTTCGTCGGCGCTGGGCAACATGCGCTCCAGATCTTCGCGCCTCCACAGCAGTAACAGGTACAGCAGCGACACAAAGATTCCGCCCACGATGCCGGACAGAATGAATGGGCTGGCTGAGAGATTTGTAGGGAACAAACCTTCCGCGTCCAGCGAACCGTACAGACCACTCCGCGCCCGCCACACAAAGAAGACGAGCGCCAGCACCTGCAGGAGAATGCTGAGGAACACCGCTCGATTCGCCATGGTGAGGAATCCGTCATCCTGAGTCTTACGCCAGATCAAATAGAGAACTAGAGGAGCGGCCACCGCCGCCAACACCAGGACCAGCAACCAGCCGAGATCAGGAATCACAACGAAAAGCCGCACGCCTCTGGACAAGAAGACTTCCGACTTCTCTTCGGGGTTCCACGCGATCACGCTGAGTCCTCCCCATTTTTCAAACCGGGTCAGGACGCCGAGATACGTGGCGACGGTAAATAGGCTCGTCGCAGCCAGAAACGTTTCGGTTTTCATCTTGTCCTGGATGAGGAACATCATGGCCAGGGCGAAGCTGAGGGCACATGCGGCATAGGCCAGCATGGCGAGCGTAACGTGGACGTGCAGCCAGGTCGATTGCAGCGCCGGCACGAGGGGGTGAACTTCCGTCCGCAGCAACTGCATGAGTACGACACCCACGATCGCAACCGGCATGGTCACGGTGCCGATGATCTTCACGCCAAATTTCTTCTCGGCAATCAACGTGAGGACGGCGAGCGTCCACACGAACATCAGCAGCATCTCGTAGATGCTGGCGAACGGCGGATGCCCCGCCTCATACCAGCGGCGCGCCACCGCGCCGGTGTTGGCCAGCAGTCCCGCCCAGGTGGCTAGCGAGGCGTAACGAATGTAAGAAGGAAGGCCGGTGATGCCGAAAGCGAGATAAAGCGTTCCCGCGCCGCAATAGAAAATGAGCGCGGCGTAAAGCAGGTTGGAGTCGTTGAGCAAATTGCCGCTCTTGACCACGTTCAGAAATGCCATGAACAGCAGGAAGACGACTCCCAATCCCACCATGACCACCAGCGTTGTACCCGTAGCCGCGGGTTGCGGTTCGACTCTTGCAACATGCGCCATAGACGCTTCCTCCATGGCCGGATTCATTTTCCGGCGAGTGCGGCGACCGGCGCCTCGACGCCGGCCTCCGGGGAAATCTTGAGTTCGGACTTGATTTGTTCCACCAGCTTTTGAAAACGCTGCTCAAACACATCTTTGTTTTTATTCGCGGTTCCGCCGATCCAAAGCATCCGTTGGCCGCGCGCATCGCGCACCGGCACGGCCCACACCCGCGCGTGGACGAAATAGAAGACCAAGGCCAGGCCAAAACCCATAACGATTACGCCCGCCCATACGGACCACTGCCCCGGCTCATGCGAGACCGACAGGCCGGTGAAGTAAGCCATCTGCACATCTTTGCCTTGGAATGTGTAGGGTGAGGACTCGTTCTGCTCCAGGCCTTCGATCGGGGGTAGCCAGAAGTTTACCGCTTGGCCTGACTTCTTCGATTCCACCACCAGATGAGCCGCTGGGTTTTCCAAGTCGTTAGAGCGCGCATAGACCTGACCGTCGCGCACCACGTAGTCGGGGATGAACTCGGCGAGGCGGACGGTAGTGTCCGCATCCAGCGGAAGAGTTTCGTCCAAACCAAGCGTAATGTCCTTGGCGGCCTGGCCATCGCGGGGCGTAGCAATGAGCACCAATCTGTCGAGCTTCCCCGTCTGGCCGTAGCTCGCCTGGTAGAAACGCACGCCGCCGTAAATCAATGGATCGTTAACCACGATCTGCTTGCGCAGGATCACCTTCTCGTTCTTCACCACCGCTAGATCGGACCACCACCGCTTCGGAGAACCGTCAGCATAGTTCTCCTGGCCAGCACCGTCACAGAGGACTCCAAATGGCAGATTGTGTTTCTTGCCATTCTGCAAGTCCACCTGGGCGGACTGTTGCCCGCGGGTCAAAGTAACGAACCCGCGCCAGCCATATAGCGCGTCGACGATGCCCCCGAGAAAAATCAGCAGCAAACTCGCATGCACGATATAAACTGCCATCTCAGAAATGCGGTGGCGCTCACCGAAGAGAGAAAAGCTGTTCTGGTGTACGATCCGCTCCGGCCCGAAGCCTGCCTTCTGCAACACTCGCTCGGCGGCACTCAGAGCCGCTTCTTCATCTTTAATCGGAATCAGCACATGGTTGGGCAGTGCTTTGCGGAAAGTCTCATCAGGGCTTTTATAAGGACGCGAGAAGTATCTCCAGGCGTTGGGGAAACGCTGGATGGAAGCGGCAATAATGCTGAAACTCACCAGGGTCAGCAGCAATACGAACCACCATGCGTGGAAGACGTCGGTCAGTCCGACCGCGTCGAGCAGGTGCAGCACCTGTGGCGAATAGGCCCTCTGCATCTCGTCAGCATCGGTCGCGGGACGCTGTAGAATCACAGTCCCCGCCGCCGAGATAATGACGACGAGAATGAGCAGAATGACTCCGGTCTTGATGGCGGCGAGAGTTTGCCAGATTTTCCGTGGTACCGATGCGGCCATGTCTATCCCCTTCTACCGTTGGAAAAGCACGTTTCGCGCCAATGCCATACAGTCTCGTAAGTTATTGAAATCTATGCTCATAGTTGAGGTCGCCGTTATTACGACCGGACAGATTGTGAGCCATATCACACAGCACTCTGCGGGGATTTCGCGCAGGCCGCAAGACTGTTCAGTTTTCGGTAGTTCAGTGTTTATTAAACCAACAACCGTACGGCGCGCGGACCGCCCCACTGACACCTGGACCCCAAGAATTGTGATTCCTTGCGTGATTTTGACCATTTCACTGTGGGATAAGCCCCCAATGTGATGAAGCTTTCAACAGTTGCAATCTAAGTTGGAGTAGAGTTGGATTTCCAACTGACTGAGTGGCAATCGGTTACGAGGGACGGTTTACAGATTCACGGAGATCGGAGAATTAGGCGAGATGCGTGCAAACGCAACCGAGGAGGATCAGGGAGAGTGGCGCTGAAATCATCGAAATCGCATTCCCAAAGCAGGCGCATGCTGAGCGCGCTGGGCAGCTTCCTTCTAGTCCTTATGTTTGCCGGCCACGCTTCCGCCGCCAAGCATCCCGTCCCGCTCGACCCGAAAGCCGACCCCGCCACCTGCCTGGCCTGCCATGAAGACAAAACCAAGGGCAAGGCGGTCCATTCCGCGATGGCCATGGGCTGCATGAGCTGCCATGAAATTCGCACTACCAAAGATGCAACCCACGTCAAACTGATCACCACCACGCCGTACGCGCTGTGTTTGACCTGCCACGCGGACAAGAATGCCGCAGACATTAAGGGCAAAGTTCATCCCCCGGCAGTGCGCGACTGCTTGAAGTGTCACGACCCGCACACCTCGGACAATAAGAATCAGTTGTTGAAGCCCGAATCAGGGGATGCGAAAGAAAACCTCTGCCTGAGCTGTCACAAGACCGGGATGAACATTCCCGAGAAGGGCAGCCGGCATGCGGCCCTCGACATGGGATGCGACGCCTGCCATACGACGCATAAGACGGGAGAAGTGGGGAAAGTCGAGTTTGATTTTCACCTCACCAAGGCGCCACCTGCACTCTGTATTGATTGCCATGACGTGAAGAGCGCCGATCTGCAGAAGGCTCATCAGAACCAGCCGTTCGCCACGGCCAATTGCGTGAGCTGTCACGATCCGCACCAGTCGGCAGCTCCGAAGTTGATGGCCAAGTTTTCCCATCCGCCATTCGCAGAGAAGAGTTGCGATACGTGCCATGCCCCAGCGAAGGACGGCAAAGTGGTGTTGACCCAGGCCAACGTCAAAGATCTCTGCGTGACGTGCCACTCCGACAAAGCTGAGTTGATCGAAAAAGCCAAGGTTCAGCATCCCGGAGCAGCTGGGGACTGCACAGACTGTCACAGTCCACATGCCAGCAACCAGCCGGGGCTGCCGAAGACAAACGCGGTCGATATTTGTCTGGGTTGCCATAGCGATCAAGCAGAACAGGCTAAGAAGCACGTGCTCCATCAACCCGCTTTTGTCCAAGGCTGCGGGATCTGCCATACGCCGCACGGCGGGGAAAACGAGCATCTGCTGCGAGTGAAGGGAAATCCGCTTTGCCTGGAGTGCCACGGGCCGGATGCAGCCCCGCAAAAGCTGGAAGCGGAGCACGTGCTCACGATTTTTGACGGGAAGGTAAAGCTGCCGGAGGACTACCTCAAGAAGAATGCGGTGCCGATCCTGCGGCTGAAGTATGGCGTCGGACACCCAGTGGAAGGCCATCCGGTGAGCGATGTGATGGACCTGCAGAATGTAAGCAAAGTGAAGACTCACCTGACTTGCCTGAGTTGCCACCAGCCGCACTCTTCGGCGAAGGCCGATCTTCTGGTGAAAGATCAGGAGAACAATATGGTGTTCTGCGATAACTGCCATAAGAACAGAATCAACATGCGAGAGACGACGACCCCAGCAAACTAGCAGAGGAGATATGAACATGATCGCCCTTCTTCAGGAATCGAATGGCAAGATAAAGGTGCCGGCGGCGCTGGTGATGCTACTGGCCCTCGGGCTGGCCTTGCCGGGCTCGAGCTACGGCAGCGACAAGAAGGCTGATCCCCCTGCGCCGGCTGCGACTGCCAATCTGGCCATTGATTACTCCAAGCTGGTGTGGCCGAACCCGCCCAACATCGCGCGGGTGCGCTGGCTGAACTATTTCACGGGGATGAAGATTGACCGCACTCCGGTCGCCGCTGCCAAGAAAAAACAGAGTTGGATGGACCGCGTGGCCGGCGCCAAGCAGGAAGATAATATCGACAAGCTCAAGACTTTTCCCTGGCAACTGATCGGGCCTTACGGCATCGCTATCGACTCGAAAGGGCTGGTCTATGTGGCCGATCAAAAAGTGGGAGCGATCTTTATTTTCGACACTGAGGCGCACGATGCCACCCTTATCAAGAACGGCTCGGACGCCCATTTCGGCTGGATCAATGGTCTAGCTATCGACGATGCCGACCGGCTTTTCGTCTCCGACGGCAAGATGCGGCGGGTTTTGATCTTCAATTCCAAACATGAAATTGAAGGGCAAATTGTGGAGGGGTTGATTGATCCCGTAGGACTGGCGATCGATAACGACAACCGTCTTCTTTATGTTGTCGACGAGCAGCAGGATCAGGTTTTTGTGTTTGACGCGGACACGCTGAAGCTGATGCGCAAGATCGGGACCGCGGTCACTCCGGCCAAGAAGCATACGCTGACCACGCCCGGCGACTTTTCTGCCCCGACCAACGTTGCGGTGGACGCCGACGGCAACGTTTATGTTACGGACACGCTGAACAGCCGGGTGGAGATCTTCGATGCCGACGGCCACTTCATCAGCACTTTTGGCAAGCCGGGCGATGGTCCGGGATACTTCTTCAAGCCTAAGGGCATCGCCGTCGATAGCGACGGGCACATCTGGGTGGCCGACCAGTACCAGGACCGGGTGCAGGTGTACAACCGCGAAGGGCAGTTGCTGACCTACATCGGCGACACCCACGCCAATAGTCCGGGCCAGTTCAAGGCGCTGGTTGGGATTGCCATCGACAAGAACAATCGCGTATTTACCACCGAACAATATCCGGGACGGATGCAGATGTTCCGCTACATCACCGACGTAGAGGCCGAGGCTGAGAAAACGCGGCGGACTACGGAATTGGCCAATGCGGCGGAGAACCGTAGGCAGGCGGCGAGCAACGGGGCGGCGGCAACACCGGCTGCGGCCGCTGCGAAACCTGCGGACACTCCGGCGGCGAAGCCGGCGGATGCGGCTCCTGCGAAAGCTCCTACGCCAGAGCCGCCCAAATAGGGAAGCATGCTCGGGCTGGAGCCGGGGGGGCCAACCAGACTTATGGCGCGGCTCAAAGCCGCGCCATCGTTGTTTCTAGCCATCCTGTTTTTAGGTATCCTGTTCTTAGCCATCCTTTAGGTTCTTAGGCTGTTTCTTGCCATGCTGTTTTTCGGCATCCTGTTCTTGGTTAGGCATCCTTTCCTGTCGCACACCCCTGGGTGATTCTCATCACCATCAAGCGTGTTGGGCGTCGCTGAGGCGCTTTGATGAGAATGGTTTAATCCCGCAGAGGGAAGGGAGACTCCGCTTGGCGTTGCGCCCCATATCGATGAAAAACACAACAGACGTGGCTGTAAGTCTTTGTGTCATTTCACCGAGGTCACTGTGGGATATGGCCCAACTTGAGAGGGGTTTACATCATCCCCAAATTGGCATGTTGCAAAATGCAACCTTGTAAACCTAGTTATGACAATTACTTAGGGAATTCTCATAAATGAAACGCCAGGTAACAGGCTGCGGTGTCTCTCGTGCATTAACCGTAGCGGGAGGTTCGAGAGAACTTCCGCAACATATGGACCTCGAGAGTTCCAAAGCGGTAACGCAATCAGTAAACGGCGGTAGATGTGAACGTGTTGCAACACTTCATAAAGGAGCTAATATGAAAAAGATTTTCCTCGTTACGCTGATGATTCTGGCCGTAGCTGCTTTCGCTGCCGCCCAGATCGGCCCACCGACGTCTGACGTCTTGGGCGCCCACCTTAACTACGGCCGTGGCTGCGCAGGCTGCCACGCACCACACAACGGCGCAATGGGTAACGGCAATGACAAGTCCGGCGACCTGACCGGCGGCACCTCGATTTTGTGGGGCCAGGACGTAGGCGCATTGTTCGGCAAGGTAATCATCACCGGCGGCACCGGTAAAGCTACCGGCAACGGCTACACGGAGACCCTGCCAGCCTCGATGGCTGCTGGAACCCCCGATGTGAACGGCCTGCTGACCTGCTTGAGCTGCCATGACGGCAACTATGCAGAAGGCGCCATGATGAAAGACGCCATCTACGAGACGCTGCCAAACACCTATGGAACCTACAACACGATTCCGACCCTGTTGGGCGCGGGAAAGAACGTTGAAGGCTACCTCGCAACTCACCCGGTGGGCTTGAACGCCACGATCGGTTGCGGCGGACAGTGGAACTGGGATTGCACGATTTCGGCAAGCGGCACGGTCCAGATGACCGGCCCGAATTCCTCCCAATTCGTCAACAACTACGGCTTCTTCGTGTCCCCCGGCGTATGGAACAATACTCCGGTGGTTGTGTGCACGACCTGCCACAACCAGCACTTGATGAACGTCGTCAACGTGCAAGACACAGTGTTCGGTACGAAGGTTAGCGGCTTGCCGCAGGGCTACTACCAGACGATGTTCTTCGTAATCGGCCCTTACAACCCGGGCAGCGGCACGGTGGGCTCGAACCAGACCGCGCAATTCTGCCGTCAATGCCACGGTGGAGAAGCCAACGAGTCGAACGGAACTTACCTGATCCCGACGACTTTCTAAGCGATAGAATCGTAGCAAAGAGGGGAGAGAAAAAACCTCTCCCCTTTTTTTGTGAACAAAAGTTGCGGGGAGTTTGGAAGGCGTCATCCTGAGCTTAGCCGTTCTTCAGGCGGAGCGAAGGGAATCGGGCACAACGAGAGCTGTGGCACGCGAGATTCCTCGTGCCGCCGGTGAAAACGCGGCCCTTCGGAATGACGCATGATAGAGGACAAGTTCAGATTCAGGGAAAGAAAAAGTAGTAGTGGGTAAAGGATGGGGCTATGAAAAAGCGACTGACAGTAGGCATCGTGATGATGGCAGGGCTGGTGGTGGCAGGAGTGAGACCGGCGGCGGCGCAACAGATGGCAGTCTCGCATACGCCGAGCAATGCGGTGCAGCCGGCGGCCAGCGCAGTGACGGAACCGACGGGCAAACCTGTGGCCCGGGTGAATGGAGCGGTGTTGACGGACCGGGACCTGCTGCGCGAGGAGTACATGCTGTTTCCATACGCGGCGCAGCACAACGGCCAGGTGCCACCGGAGATGGAGCCGCAGATCCGCAAGGGTGCGCTGCAGATGATTGTGTTTGAAGAGCTGGTGTACCAGGAAGCGGTGCGGCGGCAGATGACGGTTACGCCGGCGAAGCTGAAGAAGGCGGAAGATGATTTTCGCGGGCAGTTCAAAACTCCAGATCAGTACCAGCGATTCCTGATTTCGCAGTTTAACGGCTCGCAGAAGGCGGTCAACGAAAAGATCGAGCGCTCACTGCTGATTGACGCGATGCTGAAGAGCGAAGTGGAAGCCAAATCGACGGTTTCGCTGGCCGAGGTGCGGGCTTACTTTGATAAGAACCCGGCGCGCTTTTCCTATCCGGAGGGCTTCGCCATTCAGACGATTTCATTCCTGCCACCGCCGAAGCCGACGCCCGATAGCTTGAAGGAAGAGCGCAAGCGCGCCGAGGCGGCGTTGAAGCTGGCGCAGGCGAGCAAGAGTTATGAGGAATTTGGGGTGCTGGCGGAGAAGGTTTCGGAAGACGACTACCGGGTGATGATGGGCGACCACAAGCGAGTGGATCGGGACAAACTGTCGCCACAGGCGGTGGATGCTCTTCTGGGGCTGAAAGACGGGCAGATTACGGGGATTATCCAGGTGGAGCAGGCCTTCACTATCATCCGGCTGAACCAGCATATTCCGGCAGGGAAGATGAAATTTGAGGATGTGAAGGATGGTCTGCGGAAGGAATTGCAGCAGAAGAAAGTGAATGAGGTGAGGGCGGCGCTGGACAAGCGGCTGCATAAGACGGCGAAAGTGGAAGTGATGTAGTCCGGTTAAGGTGGAAGAGCGGCCCTTTAGGGCCGCGTTCGATGACGAAAATGTGTCGGGCTTTAGCCCTTGGTGGTTCGAAAGGTGACTACGCGGGTTAAAGCCCTTGTTCGTTTTGGGGCTTGACGCGGCGCTGAAGCGCCGCACTACGGCTCGTGTGGGGACAGCCGCCCTCGGCTGTCCAAGTTGGGTGAGTCCATCGGGAAATCGTTCCCCGGCAGTGATGGAAGGTTTGAATGGAGGGCTGCGGAGCTTCGCTCCTGGACAGCCGAGGGCGGCTGTCCCCACATGAGCTGTCCCCACATGAGCCGTCCCCACATGGCTTTCTTGCGCCAAATGCCTTGTCTTGTTGGCTTTAGCTGGGTTATATGCCCCATAAAATCGGCTCTGTAGCGGGGTGTTTTTCGCTAGCTCCTTGCTGGTAAATGGCTTAGCGGAATGCCCTTTCTGGTGGGGAAAGTGCATTTGTCTCAATAGAGGAATTCATGGCCGGCTGCCCTCAATTGGGATTTGCCACACCCGGCTCGAGGGTACCGGCACTGGCAACGACGGTCCGCAGTCGCGCCGCTGTGGGGAAGCCGGGAAACAGACTGCTGTCGAGGACAGCGAGAAGTGGTGGGGTCGCAGTGAGGAGCGCTTTCCGAAATTTCGTTTGGGTGATGGTCGCGGGCTGGCTGCTGACGCTGCCGGCTGCGGGGCAACTCGAGATCGGCGGGACCACGAACCGGCTGAACGGAACGGTTTCGGGCGGATACACGGGAGATTTCGGCAACGAGATGTCCTCCGATCACAGCATGACTTTCGGAGGCAGCGGGACGCTCTCCGGTTCCTACTACAATCCCAACTTCATTTCCTACACGATTTCGCCCTATCTGAATCAGGGGCGGGCCAACTCCTCGTTCCAATCCATTACCGACGCCAGCGGGGTCAACGCCACCGCTAACATTTTCGCGGGCAGCAAGTTTCCCGGCAGCATTAATTATTCCAAGTCGTACAACAGCGAAGGCAACTACTCGATTCCGGGAGCAGCCAACTACACGACCAAGGGCGATAGCGACGGTTTCGGCATCAGCTGGTCCGAACTGTTGCAGGACTGGCCGAGTCTCTCCGCCGTCTTCCAGACGACGAGCAACTCGTACTCGATCTTTGGAACGAACGACAACGGAAGCTCTAATTCCAAGTCGATCAGCTTGCGATCTTCGTACCTGCTGCGCGGTTTCAATATGAGCGGGTTTTTCTCGGATGGAGACTCGAGCTCGGAGGTGCCGCAGATTCTGGAGGGGTCATCGCAGTCGCTGACCTCAACCTCCGACAGTCGCGGCTATGGCTTCTCCGTGGGGCACCCGCTGCCGCTGCGCGGCGGATTTTCGGCGACCGCCACCCGTTCCGATGTGGGTACCAACTTTGCAGGCTACAGCTACCACGGCACCATCGACACTTATACCGGGAGCGCATCATTTCAGCCGACCAACAAATTCCACTTTTCGGTCGGCTCCAACTACTCCGACAATCTCTCGGGCAGCTTGTACCAGGCGGTCACCAGTGCGGGAGGGCTGGTTACACCACCGGCGCAAGGGTCCTCCAACAGTTTCGATCTAGACGGGAATGCCAGCTATTCGGTGATGGCGAATATGCAGGTGCTGGCCTCAGCGGATCGTCGCCAACAAACCTACCTGGGCCAGAGCTACTCGGCCGACGCTTACGGCGGCGGTATCAGCTACTGGCGGCTGGTCTGGCGCGGCAACTTCAACGTCGCCGCCAGCGTGACGGAGAATACCAGCAGCACTTCGAGCGCGAAGGAACTGGGATTCTCCACCACCGTCAGCTACAACAAGCGATTCTCCGACGGCTGGCAGGCGGGAGTATTCGGCAGCTATTCGCAGAATGTGCAGACCCTGCTGATCACTTATATGTCTTCGTTTTACTCCTACGGCGCCAGCGTAAGGCGGCGTTGGACAAAGTTTGGATGGACAGCGGGCGCCAACTTTGCCAGTACGGGGTTGAGCGAGCAGGCTGGGACCACAAACAGCAGCCAGAGCTATAACAGTTCCGTCAATTATACGAACTGGATCGCTGTCAGCGGCAGCTTCTCAAAATCGAATGGGAATGGAATCCAGACAGGAGCGGGATTGGCGGCGACGCCCACGCCGCAGCCGGTGCTGAATCCCACGGATCTTATTATTTTTAACGGCAATAGTTTTTCGTTTGGCTTGAGCAGCAATCCGCAGCGCAGGCTGACCCTGGCCGCGACTTTTGCCAAGTCGAACAGCGACAGCAGCATACTAGGGATCCTCTCTTCGAACGGCATGTCGCAGTACAACGCGCTTTTTCAATATCAAGTCCGTAAGATGTCTCTTAACGGTGGTTACAGTAGACTGGAACAGAACTTCAGCACGTCGACCGCGCCGCCGGCGAGAATATCGTCGTTCTATATTGGGGTTTCGCGATGGTTCAATTTCTTCTGAGGACGGCTGCCAGCTGTCAGCTATCGCTTTTCAGAAAAACCGGCACCAGAGCCAAAGGCTGAGAGTCTAGAGTGAAAGTCTCGAAGAGCAGACAAAGAATGCGGAGGAGAGGCGCGCGCCGGGTGGGGGCGGTGGCCGTTCTGTTGATTCTGGGCGCCTTCTCGATTGCGGGCTGGGCTTCGAAATCGCAGCCGAAGGGGGATGCGGAGCCTGGACCTCCGGTGCTCGAACTGGAGGGAGGGCGGAAGCTGACCTACGAACGCAGCTTTGGCTCGGAACGCGAAGTGAAGCCGAAGCGGGGCTTCTGGAACCGGTTGGTGGATGTGGTGGCAGGAGAGCCGGAGTTCAAGAAGCTGGTGCGTCCCTACAGCATCGCGGTGGATTCGCGCGGGCGGATTATTGTGACGGATCCGGGGGCAAGCGGAGTGCACATCTTCGATTTCGAGCAGCAGAAATATAAGTTCATCGAGCGCCGCGATAAGGATAAGGACGCCATGCTGGGGCCGCAGTGCGTTGCGGTCGATGCCCAGGACAATATTTATGTGACGGATTCGGAGACGGGAAAGATTTTCGTGTTCAACTCCGGCGGAAAGTATGAGCGCGTGATCGGCAGCCTGAAAGGGGGAGAAGGCTATTTCAAGCGGCCGACGGGCATTGCGGTGGACTCAGTGGCACAACGAATTTATGTGACCGACACGCTGCGCGACCAGGTTTTTATGCTGGATATGGCGGGGAACGTCCTGCAGAGGTTTGGCAAGAAAGGGGAAGGGGAGCTGGAATTCAACCTGCCGACCGAGTTGCGGCTGGATGGCGACAACCTGATTGTGGTGGACGCCATGAACTTCCGCATACAGGTGCTGGACCGCGCGGGAAACTTTCGCTACGCGATTGGAAAAATCGGCGACAGCAGCGGCAGCGTGTTCCGGCCGAAGGGAGTGGGAGTGGATTCGGAAGGCGATTTATATATCGTCGATGGATTATGGGGCGTGGTGCAGGTGTTCAATCGCCAGGGAGATTTGCTGTATTACTTCGGAAGAAGAGGGACGCAGGCGGGAGAGTTTCAACTGCCGGCGGGATTGTTTATTCGTGATGACCGGATTTTTGTGGTGGATTCGTTCAACCGGCGCATCCAGGTATTTCATTATTTCGGTTTGAAGAAGGCCAAGGAAGGAATGGAGTGAGGCTTAAGCTTTCATACGTTTGCCTGATGCTGCTGCTGAGCGCAGGGACTTTGCTGGCCCAATTCACGGGCGACGTGATCGGAACGCACGATCTGGGGCCGGGAAGCAAGTCGCCGATCACGGGGGCGCGTCCGGATTTCTGCATGTATTGCCACGAGCCGCACAACGGCGTGGGGGGAAGGACTCCGCTGTGGAACCAGAAGCTCACGGTGCAGAGCTACAGTTTGTACACCAGCGACACGGAAAAAAATCGCGGGGTGCAGCCGACGATGGGAGCGGACAGCAATCTTTGCCTATCATGTCACGACGGAACGGTGGCGCCGGGGACCACGGCGGCGTACGGTCAAGTGACCATGTTTGGGGCGATGTACAACTACGACGTGTTTGGCACCAACCTGCAGCCGTCGCACCCTCTGGCATTTGCGTTGCCGCTGAAAGACAACGCGGACTTGATTGCGTCGCTGGCAGCAAGAGGGGCTACCGGAGATCCAACCGGAGCGGTTCGGCTGATCAATGGCAACGTGGAATGCACGTCGTGCCATAACCCTCACGTGCAGGCCAAGGATTTGGTTTCACAGAATTTTCTGGTTCGTGATAGCTCGAATGGCGCGATGTGCCTGGCCTGTCACGATCCGACGCGGCAGATGGCGGGCAAAGTAAACCCGCTGGCAGACTGGGCCACGAGCGCACACGCGCTGTCGACGGACAAGATTGCGCCGCAGGCGAATGTGGGAAGTTACACGACGGTAGCGCAGGATGCGTGCATCGGCTGCCACGCGCCGCACAATGCGCAGGGGCCGGCGCGGTTGCTGCGCGGGGCCAACGAGCAGGACTGCATCGCCTGCCACAATGGCGGGGCGAACCTTACGCCGGTAGCGCCGAACGTGTTCAGCGAGTACGCGGCCCCGAAGATCGGGCATCCGTTCCCCAGCACGACAAATCCGCACGACGCAGCCGAGAGCACGTTGCTGAATAACAACCGGCACGCCACTTGCGTGGATTGTCACAACGGGCACGGGTCGGCGCAAGTGGGAGTGTTTCCCCTGCCCCCGCTGGTGCGGGTTTCGCAGCGGGACACTGCCGGAATCAGCGCCACCGACGGAATGTCGGTGGTCAATCCAACCGTCAACCAGTACGAGAATTGTTTCCGTTGTCATGGAAGCAGCTCGGGAAAGGCAGTGCGGCCGATTTACGGATATCTGCCGGTGCGGGCGGTTTCAGCGGGTGATCCGTTAAACATCATTCCGCAATTCAGCGTCACGTCTACTTCAAGCCATCCCGTCACGCACGTCAGCAACAGCGCCCTGCCTCAGCCCAGCTTGCTGGGCACGATGTGGAATTTGAATGGCACGACGCCGGGGCGGGCGATGGGAACGCAGATATTCTGCACCGATTGTCACAATAGCGACGACAATCGCGAGTTCGGAGGCAGCGGCCCGAATGGTCCGCATGGTTCAAGGTGGACCCACATCCTGGAACGCCGCTACGAATTCAGCCAGGCGATTATTCCCGGCCAGCTGATCACCAATTTGTATCAGAATCCAGACCTCAGCGTGAACGGGCCCTACGCGCTGTGCGGAAAGTGCCACAGTCTCAGCAACATCATGACCAATGTCAGCTTCAGCCATCACCAGAGCCATATCAACGCCGGCTTTACCTGTTCCACGTGCCACACCGCGCACGGCATGGGCGGCGTGAACCCGAATATCAGCGGGCAGCGCCTGGTTGATTTTGATGTTAATGTCGTGGGTCAGAATGGAGCGTTTCCGATCTCCTACAACCGGGCCACAAACACCTGTTCACTGACTTGCCACAATACCGTGCACAATCCCAATGGCACGGTGACGGCGGCGCGCGCCGGGACGGTGCAGAAGAAGTGAGAGCTGCGAAATGGCGACGGCAACGACAACGACACCGGTAAGCGAAGTCGAAAAGACTGTCTCCATTCTCGCCAAAATTGTTTACCCCGCGGCTTTAGCGGCTTCCATCTCGATCTGGTTTCTGGCGATACGCGCGCCGCTCTGGTTGGACGAGACACTCGCATACTGGCAGGTGAGCGGAGGTTTCGCCAAGATCTGGAGCCGCTCGGCGCTGATGCCTTCTTCGATTGGGTATCTCTACACGCTGTGGCTTGCGAAATCGACTCTCGGTAGCAGCGAGATCGCGCTCAAGATTCCCTCCACGCTGGCGGTGCTGGGCGCGGTGTACTTCTTGTTCCGGGCGGCGCGCGAGTTTTACGATCAGGAGACGGCGTATCTTGCCTGCATCTTCTTTGCCCTGACCAATAACGTCATATTTGCGGCCACCGACGCGCGGCCGTATGCCTTTGCCTTGCTGTCCTCGAATATCGCAATTTTTGCCTTCGTGCGGTGGATGATGGGACGCCGGATGGGGCGGGCGATCCTGTTCGGCGCTGCTGCCGCTGGGGTTCTTTACTTCCATTTCCTGTTCGGCGCTATTCTGCCGGTGTTTGCGATTTATTATCTGGCGGCGCGCGGCGGATCGATCAAGGAAGATTGGCGGCAGCTGGCGGCGCTGGTGGCGGCATTCACGCTTTGCTCGCTGCCGCTGATTTACCGGATTGCCAGCCTGTACCAAAGGAAAGGAACGCATGTTGTTCCGGCGGCGCCTCACCCGGTTTGGACCACGCTGAGGATACTGGCTCCGGCACAGTTGCTGATTGGCTTTTTGATAGCGGTTTTTCTAGCCGCCCTGGTTCGGAAAATAAAGCTTCCGAGGCGCGAGAACTTTCCGGCAAGCCTGTTCGGAGTTCTCCTGGCGCTGGTTCCCGCCGGAGTGCTGGTCGCCGTCAGCGCTACCAGCACGGTGCATCTGGTCATTTCGCGTTATCTGACGGTCATAGCTTGCGGGAGTGCGTTGATGTGGGCGTTACTAACGATGCACATCGATTCCCCGGTATTGCGAAAGCTCTTCTGCGTGGCGTTGGTGGCGGCCACGGTGATTGAAACCTACGGTTCACCGCTTTCCCGGCTGCATGAGGCCAACTTCAAAGACGCGCACGCGTTTATCAATGCAAATGTCGCCAAGGATAAAGGCGAAGTGCCAATCCTGGTATGCAGCGCCTTCGTCGAGTCGGATTACCAACTCACGGCCAGCGATGGCAGCGGCGAAAATCCGCTGCTTTCACAAATGGATTACTATCCGATCGACGCTCCAGTGACCCTGCTTCCGATGGATTTGAATGACGAGTCAATCCGGATCGGCAGCGAAACGGTTGCAGCCGCAGCGCAGCGGCACCAGAGGTTTCTTGTGGTGGCCTCTCCGCTGTCGTATCCAACCGTCGAGTGGCTCATAAAATCGACGCGCGACAGGTTTACGCCTCAACTGATTGCGGAGTTTGATAAGGCAATAGTGATAGTGGAATTCCGGCCGATTGCGACAAATGATTAATGGCGGACGAATACCATGGGCTGAACCCTGGATTTGCGTCGCCGTCAGATCAGCAAGGCTATTGAATTTTCTTAGTGAAGCTGAGTCCGGTGGAAGACGGTCCGATAGCCGAGATATATTCCGACAGCCGCCAGAATGATCACGAAAGGAGAAGCGGGCGAGACGTAAGGAACGTTCGCCGCGGTGAAGGACGTTGCATCGATGTATGCCAGCAAGAAGATTCTGGTGCAGATAGCAACTGCGCTAGCCAAACTTAATGCAAAAAGAGCAGTGGGGAAGGGTCGGAGTTGCCTGAGAGAAACAGTCAGCAACAAGCCAGCAATCCCGAATATCGTCAGGATGGGGAAGACGGTTGCATACCCGGAGGCGATGACCGACGCGACTTTCAGTTGGACCGCCCCCGGAATTTCAGCGGAGCCAACAAGATCGTTTGGCGGATAGACTGGCCCTACGGTGTCGGCAAAGATCGAGATTCCTTGAGGGGCGCCGGTGCTGGGGGCGGAGCCGATCCGCCCATCGCCCAGATGAAATAATTGCTGCGCGACAGCTTTGGCGCTGTCGAGTGTTTCTCCGACATACTCCTCTCGAAAGCGTGGAGATAAAGTAGGCCGGTTTGGCAGGCATGCCAGCCTGCCGTCGTCGCAGGCGATGTCGATTTGGTCGGCCAGCTTGTCGTAAAACCTCATTGCCTCCGGTGCGGAGCCGTAATGGCCGGCGTCTCTCACTGCGTCACGTAGTTCCCACATGAGCCAGCCAGAAAGAACCTCAGGACAGAATCGAACATTCATTGAGGAGCAGCTTGCCCGTCGCCAGCCCTGCGCCAGAGGCCCCTCAAACCCGTTCGCCAGTTCGCGCGCCGCTGGGCTGACGGCATAGGCACGCTGCCGAGCGTCCTCGGGAAAAAGAACATAACGATGCCACTCATTAGCTGGAATACGAGTCAGCGCTCCGTAGGCGCGCAAGAAGCTCTTCGCTCTGAATTCGTTGGTCTCAAATACACGGTAATGACGGAAATTCACAACTGCAACCAGGGAATCGGTGACCACGAAAATCAACAAGGTGATGGATAGAGGCAAGGCGATGGTATTCAGAAAAGCACGGCGGCGAGAAGAACTGGCGGTTCGAGATACTCCACGAATGGCCGCCGCAATTAACACAGCGATAGCCGGAGCAAGCCAGATACCTTCCTCGCGCGTCAGCCAGAAAGCCGCAGTGAGAAAACCGAGGCTTACACTCTGGAGGACTTTGAGAGGACTGGCGGTGGGTCCGTTATAGGGCGTTAAAAAAATGGCCGCGGCCAGAGCAAAAACAGCGAGTGACAGACCTACATACAAACCCTCCCGGAGGACGCGCGCGAGGTCGGGATGCCAAAAAACAGGATTGAAAGCGAGAATCGCAAACATGACGATGGGCAAGCGATCGCTAGCTGCGTGCCTTCTGACCAGTCCCGCCACTGCCGCCGAGGCCGCCAGATAGACCGCCTGCTCTGCAATCTTCAGGGGTATGGAGAGAGCGTGAGCGAGGGTAATGAACAGAGAGTAGAACATTCCCTTGGCGAGGGTGAGATTGTCGTAGGGACCAAGCCAGTCTCCGGTCATCAGGTAACGCGCCAGCCGAATGAAAAGGCGATCGTCGTGTACGGCATCCGGCCTGGCGAAAACCGGGAAGCCAGCCCGCATCCACAGGCTAATCGCCGCCAGTAAAACTAGTGCGGTGTAATAAGACTTCGCCGAGGGCTGGGAATTGATCGGCGGCCCGGGCGCTGGCGATACGATTGCGGAACCGGCAAGCGTTGGTTGTGGGTGCAGATCTTCACCGGTTTTGCAAACTTCTCGATCTTCGGTCATCGCTCCCCCAAGAAGTTCTGCCGCGGGTCGGTGGTGGATCGGTGGAACCCAGTCGGTAGCACGCGACGCGGGAACAAGGCTTACGGTAGAGGGTTCGAAGACCGTATGCTGTGACGCGGTTCACATCTTTTAGTGACGAGCATCGGCGTAAGCAACGAGCAAGAAAGAAGATAGCAGAAATTTGGGGCAGAAAATCAGCAACCCGAGGCCAGCGATGCACCAGCCTCGGGCTGCACTCATCGGAATCGGCTTAGCAGTGTCTCACGGGATGGTGTACGTCCCGGTGGCTACTGCGCTTGAGCCATAGGATGCCGTCCCGACTGCGACGGCTTTGATGGTTGTGGTTGTCGCGACCGTAAACGGACCTGCATACCGAGTTCCGTTGGTGGCGGATGGCGTTGAGCCATCCGTGGTGTAGTAAACGGTTGCGCCCGACGTGGAGTCTGACAATGTCACGGTCTGCGCCCTTGTGTAAGTCGAAGGGAACGGTGAGAAGCCAGGAGTCATGGCCTGCAGCGTATAGGTCCCGGTGGCCACGGCACTCGAACTCAAGCCCGTCCCGAGCGCGACCGCTTTGATGGTGGTGCTCACCTGGGTGAGCGGGATCGGCCCCGAGTAGGTGGACCCGTTGGTGGCGGATGGAGTGGAGCCATCCGTAGTGTATTGAATGGTTGCACCCGCCGTGGAGTCTGACAGCGTCACGGTTTGCGGCGGGTGATAGCTGGAGGGGAGCGGCGAGAAGCCCGGAGTCATGGCCTGCAGGGTGTAAGTCCCGGTGGCCACGGCACTGGAAGTCAAACCGGTCCCGATGGCGATGGCTTTGATGGTGGTACTGGTGGTGAGCTTGATCGCAGTCGAGTAGAGAGTTCCGTTGGTGGCGGAGGGAGTTGATCCATCCGTGGTGTAGTAAATACTTGCGTTCGGTGCACTGTCTGAGAGAGTCACGGTTTGTGGAGCAGTGTAGTTCGACGGGAACGGCGAGAAGCCCGGAGTCGCGGCTGACAGAGTATAAGTTGCGCTGCTGACCGCGCTTGGACCGTAACTGCCACCTGTGGCGATGGCATTGATGGTTGTGGTTGCGGTGAGTTTAATCGCGGCCGTATAGGGAGTGCCGTGCGTGGCCGACGGAGTGGAGCCATCGAGAGTGTAATAGATGGTTACGCCCGAATTCTTGTCGGACAGGGTGACGGATTCCGGAGCGGTGTAGTTCGACGGGAAGGGCGAGAAGCCGGGAGCTGCGGCCGGATTCTGCGCTGAAACCGTTATGGTTGAGAGGTTGCTGGCGATGCCGGAGAAGCTGGCAGTGATATTCGCGCTGCCAGAACCCACGCCAGTTACCAAGCCCGACGCGACCGTGGCCGCGCTCGGATTGGAGGATGTCCAGGACGCAGTCGAGGTCAGATTCTGCGTGCTGCCATCGTTGTAGTGGCCGGTTGCGGTGAGCTGCACGGTGCCGGCGTACAAAACAGTCGCGCTGGCCGGAGTGATCGCAATCGAAGTCAGCGTGGGTGTCACCGTGATGGGTGCGCTGTTGCTGATAATGCCGGCAGAGGTAGCAGTGATATTCGTGCTGCCGCCGGCAACCGCGGTAACCAATCCCGACGCGACCATAGCCGCGGCCGGATTCGAGGATGACCAAACCGCTGTGGTGGTGAGGTTTTGCGTGCTGCCGTCGCTGTAGTAGCCGGTGGCGGTAAGCAGCACGGTGCCGGGAAATGGAATGTTCGCGCCCGCTGGCGTGATGGCAATCGACGTCAGCGAAATCGCGGTGCCGTTCAGTTGAATGGTTTGGGTTCCGGCGGTATCGGTCAGAGTTACGCCGCCCGAGATTGAACCACTTCCCGTGGGCGCGAACTCGATTCCGAGAATGCATGTTGCCGCCGCACCGAGCAGTTGAGCGCTGGTGCTGCAGGAAGTATCGGCACCGCCGAGGCTGAAGTTTGCGGCAGTGCTGATCTGGGTAATGTTCAGTGGCGTGTTGCCAAGGTTTTCAACGATAACGTCCTGCGCCGTGCTTGCCGAGCCAACCTTGGTGCTGGCGAAGGTGAGCGAAGGAGCGTCGGAGACGTCGATCCTGCGGATGCGGCCGTTCATACTATCCGCGATGTACAGGTTGTTCGATCCATCCAAAGCAACGCCAACCGGATAGTTTAGTTCAGCGCTAGTAGCCACTATGTTGTCGCCGTTGTAGCCATTTACGGAGTAGCCAATACCGGCGACGATGTTGATGATACCGGTCGCGGCGTTAACCTTGCGGAAGAGCGAGTCGTTGTCCGTGATGTAGATGTCGCCGGCACTATCGACTGCCACATCGTTGGGAGCGTACAGCCACGCAGAAGTGGCCGGGATGTTGTCGCCGTTGTAGCCCCCCTCATTAGTTCCAGCCACAGTGGTGATGAGGCCAGTCGCCGCACTGACCTCGCGAATGCGGCTGTTGCCATAATCCGCGATGTAGAGATTGCCGGCGCTGTCGACAGCAAGGCCGGCGGGCCAGTTCAGTACAGCGCTGGTGGCCGGGATGTTATCGCCGTTGTAGCCTCCAACCCCATTGCTGGTTGTGAAACCAGTGCCAACCGCCGTGGTGATTATGCCGCTCGCCAAATTGACCTTGCGGACGCGCTCGTTGTAACTATCCGCGATGTAGAGATTGCCGGAGAGGTCCAAGGCAATGTGATTGGCGTAGTTCAGTTCCGCATTGATAGCCGGGCCGCCGTCGCCGCTGTAGCAGCGACCGAACGAGTCCTGGATAGCACAGCTCCCGTTGCCGGCCACGGTGGTGATGATGCCGGTCGTCAAGTTGACCATACGGATGCGACTGTTGAGTTCATCCGCGATGTACAGGTTGCCCGCGCCATCCAAGGCCACGTCGCTGGGATAACCCACTGTCGCGGTGGTGGCGGCGATGTTGTCTCCGTTATAAATATTGTTTCCGGTTCCGACCACGGTGCTAACCAGACCCGTTGCTGCATTCACTTCGCGGACGCGGTTGTTGGCGCTATCTGCGATGAACAGGTTGCCCAAAGCATCCATCGCAACCGCAGCGGGGCCCATTTCCGCGCTGGTAGCTGAGCCGCCATCGCCGCTATAGCAACGGCCATTGGCATCGGTGATAGCACAGCTCCCGTTTCCCGCCACGGTGGTGATGATGCCCGGTCCAAAGCCAATAGCCGAGCCGCCTCCGATGCCGGAGACGTTGACTTGCGCCAGCACGTTGGCCGGGGAGGATGTGTCATACAAAACAACCGCACCCTTGCGCACGCCTGGAGCCCGCGGAGTAAAGGTAAGGTTGACGGTGCACAATGAGGCATTGCTGTAGGTTGTTGCCGTGCAGTTGCTACCGGAGGCCGCCTGGAAGTCCAAGCTGCTGGCCCCGAGAGTGAGCACCGATATGTTGCCCACCTGCGTGCTGGCGGAAAACGCGAAGGTAAAGGGAGAGGTTACGCTGCTCTGCCCGACATTCTGGGTGCCAAGATTCACCGCCAAAAGTTGCGCTTTGCGAATGCGATAGTTGTTAGTGTCCGCGATGTAGACGTTGCCGGCGCCATCCACCGCGACACCTGTAGGATTATTCAGCTCCGCGCTGGTGGCCGCGATGTTGTCACCGTTGTAACCGTATTGTCCCGTTCCGGCCACGGTGGTGATGAGACCCGTCGTCGCGTTGACCATGCGGATACGACCGTTTTCTGAGTCTGCAATGTACAGGTTGCCCGCGCCATCCACGGCGACGCCCCAGGAACCGTACAGTTCCGCGGTAGTGGCCGCGATGTTGTCGCCGTTATAGCCCTGAATTGAAGTGCCTGCGACGGTGGTGATGATAGCTGTCGTCGCGTTGACCATGCGGATACGCCCGCCCAGGTCCGCGATGTACAGGTCGCCCGCACTATCCACGGCTACGCCGATGGGAAACCCCAGCTCCGCAATATTTGCCGGGATGTTGTCGCCGTTATAGCCCGAGGTTCCAGTGCCTGCGAAGGAGGTGATCAGGCCGGTCGTCTTGCTGACCATGCGGATCCGAAAGTTGTAGGAATCCGCGATGTACAGGTTACCCAAGCCATCCACCGCGAGGCCCTGGGGATCGTTCAGTTGCGCGTTGGTGGCCAAAATGTTATCGCCATTGTAACCACCCACGCCGCCGTTTACCCCGATGCCGGCCACGGTGGTGATGATACCTGTCGCCGCACTGACCATGCGGATACGCTGGTTACCCTCGTCCGCGATGTACAGGTTGCCCGAGCCATCCACGGCAACGCCACCGGGGAAGTAGAGTTCTGCGCTCGTGGCTGGGCCGCCATCGCCGCTAAAGCAGAAATCAAATGCGTCTCGAATGGCGCAGGTACCGTTGCCAGCTACCGTGGTGACCACACCCGTTGCCACGTTTATCTTGCGGACGAGATTGTCATCACTGTCTGCGAAGTAGATATTGCCAGAGCCATCCATGGCCACGCCAAAGCTACGGCTCAAAGACGCGCTGGTGGCCGGTTCGGTGGCAATGCCATCGAATCCTGCGTAGCCGGTGCCGGCGACCGTGGTGATCAGTCCCTGAAAAGTTACAGACTGGGCATGGGCTGCAAGCGGCATCAGGCAGCCGAGGATGAACAGAAGAATAATAAGAAAAGTGAGAGTGAAGGAGGATGGGAGTGAGTTGATGGTGGGCGGCGGGGATGTAATTTGACTACCGGAATTATCGCGCATAGCAAACCCCTTTCTCGTCTGGGTTTACAAATTCAATCCTGGTCTTGAGATTTTTGATTCTGGCCGTGCGGGGAGATTCAGTTCGTCGCGTCGAGGTCTGGGGATCAGCCGGGAAAGCCGGACTTGCTCTTGGCTTTCGAACAACCGACATCGCAGCCAACGCCCGTTCCCGGAAGGACGATTCATGATTGCCCTCGAGAAAGTCCTGGTGGAGGGGGAAAGGATTGGCGTTGTTAGGGGGCGATGTTGGAAGGGGCCAGTCAGCCAGATCGGATCGCACACAGGCAGCGCGTCCACGAAGACCGGGAGAAGTTTGTCACGCGCGCGTGTGTTTTGTCAGTGACGGCTGGTACGGCTTGCTGTGACCGATGTCCTTGGGGGTATCCGGTGTGTCCTGTTTGAGCTTGCGCGCGGCCCGCTCAAGGCTGGGACGGGCGCCGCACAAACACCATCGCCAGATGGTCTTCGTAGATCTTCTGGAAGCGTTGATCCCCACTTAAAACGGTGGCCAGTGGTTTGGTCTTGTCCAGAAGAATTACGCCGGCCTGGTTCAGATAAGGGTCATTGACGTAGGAAGGATCACCTCTTTCTGAATTGAAAAAGAGGAAGTCAAGGTCGTCGCCATAAAGATCGGTGCGGCCATCGATGGCGACGGGATAGTCAGGCATGTACCAGGTGAGGAAGCCGCCCCAATCGAAAGTGTTGTAGAGCGGCCCCGGTTGGGGGTTTCGACGGAGGAAGTTGACCGCCTTCACGGGAAACTGGCTGCTCATGGCGTCGTCGAGGCCGCGCATGTTGAAACCGGCGTTGATGGCGACCAGGTAGAGGAGCAGAGCCAGCGCCGCCGCGAGTCCGGCTTTCTCGGGAAGCGTTTCGCCGGGTTCGGGTTCGATATTACGGCCCACTTCCTGGCCCCAAGAATTGGCAATGCAGGCCGCGGCTGCCAGGCAGAGGTACCAGGAATCGCGCATAGTGCGGAAGGCGACCATGCTGGTAACGATCAGGAGGGCGAGTTGGAAAAGATCGACGCGCTTACGGCGTCCGAGAGTGAAGAAGGCTGCGGCGCAGAGCAGAAGTTCGACATAGTGGGTGACATCGCGAAAGTTAAGGGAACGGAATTCGCGAATAAAGGCGTAGGGGAAGGTCGAACCTGCGTAAGAGAAAACTATGAAATAAAGATGATAAGTGTACGGCCCGAGGCAGGTTGCGAGCGCGCAGGCGGCGAAGATGAGCAGCACTTTGCCCGTGGGCACGGTTGAGGGCAGGGCGAAATCGGTGGAGATATGGACGCGCTGAGCCAGGTGCTGCGCCAGTTGCACGCCGGCGAAAACGCCCACCACGGCCAGTCCATAAATAAATTGAATGTGGCAGTTCGCCCAGACCAGGAACACCAGAGGCAGCCAGTACAAACGCCGGATGCGGCCGTCGCGCTGGGATTCGAAAATCAGGGTGAGAGTGACCGCGTAGAGGATGATCGACAGAAAAACCGGCCGCGGCATCATGTTGAACAGAAATGCCCAGCAACTAAGCGTGGCCAGAATGCACGCTACCCAGAACCTTCCGGAAAGGCGGCGGAGCATCCAGTAAACCGCATAGGCGACGGCCACGGTCAGCAGGACTCCAAACAGGCCGACGCCCGCGAGTCCGAACCACGCATAGGCGCGCGAAAGCATCAGCTCGTAGCCCCAACTATAGGCAGCCCAGGGACGGTCGGCTGCAGTGCGGGAAAGGATTCCGCTGTGAGGGAAGGCGCGGTGCTCGATGATCCAATCGCCGACCTTCAGGTGCCACCAGATGTCGAGATCGAGCACGGAAAACTTCAACCACATGGCGCGGGCGGCAACGCCGGTCAGCAGGCCGGTCAGGACGATCATCTGGATGAGCCGGCGCTGCAATAGCCCGCGCAAGTCCTGGGCCACGCTCGTGGTCTGAGTCGCGGACGCCGTCATTGCACCGTCAAGCCTACGACAGTGATAGTTACCGGGTTGGGCTGCGCGGCCGTCGTTCCCTGAACCTTGACGTTGTACGTTCCCAGCTCTGGATTGGCGGAAACCGGGCTGGAAGCTGCACCGCCGCAAGCGTTCAGCAAGATCAGAAAAACGCAGAGGCCGGCCAGCCATAGCCATAGGCGCCGCTTGTTGCGACGTCCGGCACCGGCCAACAAAATGCCTGCGAACGGCGCGAAGGCGACGAAGAGCTGCAATCGATTCCCGCTGGGCTGTTGCAGCGACGCCGCCCCTGAGGGGATGCTGATGGTCACCGAGAACGGCACTGCCTGCGCCCCCGGCGTGATCGTGGTCGGCTGGAAAGTGCAGGTTCCGCTCGGCGGCAGCGTGCTCTGCAAACAAGAAAGCGCGATGGGCTGGCCCGGAGCGCCCGTATTCTCATTCAACAGAAGAGAATATATCGCGGTACCTCCGGGAGAGGCGGTTTGAGGAGCAGCCTGCGCTGCCGTGGGCGGGGTGACGATGGTGATGGTGTCACTGCCGATGGCACTTGATAGCGCTTGCGATACTGCCTCGATGGTGACTGTGGCCGGGTTCGGCACGGCGGCTGGAGCCGTGTAGTTGCCCGAAGTATCGATGCTGCCCACTGTTGTTGAATCGCCGCCCGGTATTCCATTTACTTGCCAGTTCACCGCGGTGTTGGTGGTGCCGGTGACGGTTGCGATGAAGGTTTGGACAGTGCTGGTGTAAACCTGGGTGACCCCCACGGGGCTGGCAGTCACGGTGACAGTTACTGCCCCGCCGGCCCCCACGATGGTGGCCTGAGCCGATCCTGAGGTTGTGCCATCGGCCTGCGAGATTGCGTTGATGGTGACTGTGGCTGGCGTCGGAATAGCCGTTGGCGCCAGATATAACCCGGTGGTCGAAATCGAGCCGGTGGTAGACAAATTGCCGCCTGCCACACCATTCACCTGCCAAATCACGGCAGTATTAGTGGCTCCGGTTACCGCCGCAATGAACTGCTGCTGACTGCTGACGGCCACATTCACCGGATTCGGCGTCACCGAGACAAAGATCGAGGGAACCAGCTCGCGGATCCGGACGTTGCCTGTGTCTGCAACGAACAGATCGCCGGCGGAGTCGCCAAACACACCCAGGGGTGAGTGAAGCTGCGCAGCGGCCGTCTGTCCGCTGCTGCCGGTTGACTGGCCACCATCGCCAGCAAAGCCCGGAATACCGTTTCCGGCCACGGTTTGAATGAAGCCGGTGGCCGCGACCACCTCGCGAATAACATCGTTGCTGGTATCCGCGAAAAAGATATCTCCTGAGGCGTCGACGAATAAGCCGCTAGGAGTGTTCAGCAGGGCGCCGATGGCTGCTGCTCCGTCGCCCGAATAGCCTTCTTCACCGGTCCCGGCCACGGTGGCGATGTCGCCTGGCGGGATCAGGACGCCGGCGATTGTGACCGCCGCGGTGCCTGGATTTAAGATGCGGATTCGATTGTCAGAAGTATCTGCAATGTAGATGTTTTCCGCAAGGTCGACAAACACGCCAACGGGGAAAGCGAGCTGCGCGCTGGTGGCAATTGCGTTGTCGCCGCATGGATTGGAACCTTGCGGGCAGACCGTTCCATTGCCGGCGACGGTGACGATGATGCCGCTCGATGCGATTACTTCGCGGATCTTAAGATCTTGCGTGTCCGCGATGAAAATGTTCTCCGCGCTGTCGACAAATACGCCGTAAGGAGCGCTGAGTTCCGCAGCCGTAGCTAGTCCGCCATCGCCGCAAGCCGTGGTGGGGTCCGGGCAAAGCGTGCCATTGCCGGCCACGGTGGCAATGTTGCCCGGCTGGATCACGATCGTTGCAACCTTTATGGGCGCCGTCCCTGTGTTCACCACGCGGATGCGATTGTCTTCCGTGTCCGCGATGAAAATGTTGCCGGAGGCATCCAGGAACAAGCCGTAGGGATAGTAGAGTTGCGCGCTGACAGCGAGCCCGCCATCGCCGCAAGTGGCAGTGGAAGTGTCACACTCTGTGCCATTTCCAACAACAGTCTGAGTGATGCCGTTAGTTGCCGATACTTCGCGAATCACGGAGTTGTCCGTGTCAGCGATGAAGAGGTCTCCGGCAGCGTCTACCGATAAATTCGCGGGATAGTTCAACTCTGCATTCACAGGTGGCTGGCCATCGCCGGAATAGGCCAGGGTGTTGTTCCCGATGGTGGTCTGAATGATGCCGCTGGAATTTGTCACTTCACGGATTACAAAGTTGTCCGTGTCTGCGATAAAAATGTCGTCGGAAGCATCAACGGCTACGCCGCTGGGATAGTTCAGCTCCGCGCTCGCGCCTAGTCCGTTATCGCCGGTGTAGCCGGCCACGCCCAGAGTTCCGGCCACGGTGGCAACGTCGTCCGGTTGGATCGTAACTCCGGCAATCGTGAGCGGTGCGGCCCCAGCATTCACCGCGCGAATCGCGAAATTATCGGTGTCTGCGATGAAAATGTTCTCTGAAGCATCTACGAACACTCCATCCGGCAGGCAGAGTTGGGCGCTGTTCGCAGGACCGCCGTCGCCGCCATGACCACAGCTAAAGCCATCCTCCGACTGGTAGTAAATCCCGGCCACAATTTGAATGTCGCCGGGCGGGACCACAACTCCGGCAACCGTAACCGGCGCAGTTCCTGTATTCACTACGCGAATAAGGTTATTGTCGGTGTCGGCGATGAAGATGTTTCCCGTAGCGTCGACGAATACTCCTTGAGGCGCGCCAAGCTGGGCGCTGGTGGCGAGTCCGCCGTCTCCAAAATAGCCACAGGGCGATGGCGACGCGAAAGGGTTACCCGCAACCGTAGAGATGTTGCCGCCGCTCACCTTGCGGATCAGGCAGTTGTCAGTATCGGCAATGTAGATGTTTTCCGCGTTGTCAACGAAGACACCGAAAGGATCATAGAGTTGTGCGCTGGTCGCGGATCCGCCATCGCCGGAGTAGCCAAACATGCCGTTGCCCGCTACGGTCGCAATGTCCCCCGGCTGGATTGTGATTCCTGCGATCGTAACGGCCTGCGTACCCGTGTTAACCGCGCGAATGACAAAGTCGAAAGTGTCCGCGATGAAAATGTTTCCCGCAGCATCCACAAACACGCCTTCAGGATGGTTGAGCGCCGCTCCGGTTGCAGGTCCGCCGTCGCCGCACTGCGCCGCGGTTTGAGGACAAGCCGTGCCATCTCCGGCCACCACCGTGAGATTATTAGACGTATCGAGTTTGAAGATGCGGCTTGAGTAATAATCCGCAAAGTACGTGTTACCCGCTGCGTCCGACGCGATGCTGACGGGATCGCCGATACTCGCGTTCAGCGGAGTCAGATGTTTCGGGCCGCCGCCGGCGACTGTGTTGATGGCATACTGCGCGAGCAAAACCTGGGGCGCGAGGAAGACAACTGCAAGAGCAAGAGCAAGAGCAAGTGCAACGGCAACCGGTGTCGGCCTGTTAGAACGCATGATCACTTCGCCTCCTGGCCAGAAATCCGTTCCAAGCGGACCACAGTGGTGCTCTTCGGTATGGTTTTGCCTGGGGCGCCTATTTGCAGAATGAATCGAGGCCGCAACCCTCGTTGCCACATCTGGAATTCCGATTGCGGGATGGTGAATTCCTGGGTCGTCTCGGCGGAGTTGTGCGCAGGGAGGGCGACCGCACAAGCAATGCTTCCGCCTTTTTCAGGGTGAGAGGAGTCCCAGAGCGTTAGCCTTTGAATGGAAAGTTCGTGCGGTCCGTGATTCACCAGATGGATGCGAATACGAATCTGGGTTTGGGAACCGAGAGCAGTCTTCTGCAGCACCTGATAAGAACCAGAAACCAACGGAACATTGCGGGCCGGTGCAGATTGAACCCCCAGTGAAAACAACGCGGCCATCACCAAAGGCAATTTGCCGAAACGAAGAATGTTGTGGTTCATGTGCCTTACCCTCCCACTGGATGTGCCTGGAACCCAGCTTTCCTGCGGCTTCAGAGCTGCGTCAGCTTGCTCGGAAAAGCTTATCAGCTTGGCCTTGCTAATCACCTTATAAGCACAGTAAAAAGTAGGCCGCATTCTGCGTCACTCGCGCGTGTGACGACGATCACAGGGAGCAAAGGCTTTGCGAACAGGTTCTGGCCTCAGTCGAATTTGCGCCAATTGCACAAGACGGGAGCGTTATCGTAGGGCAAGGCGGCGCGGAGTTCTCTTTCGGCGGCGGCGCGTTCGTAGCGATATAGCAGAAACCCGAAATTGAGATGCAATAAACGGTCCTGCGGGTTTTGCAGGATGGCCCACTGATAGTCGGCGACAATATCCGCATAGTTCAACCCTGAGGCGTCGGTCTGGGTTTTGATGCGTTGGACTTCTTCGGAGTGGTTCAACTGGCTGGTGAAGGGAGGCCGCTCCAGCTTACTTAGAACCAGACCAGCGACCCGCACCCGGTCGTAAGGAGTAAACGCAAGCAGACGCTCGCACTCTTCCTCGGAGACCACGTCCGCAGCCTCGGCGCCACTGCGCATTTCGGCTGGGAGGATGCCTGCGATTTGGTTGAAGAAGGCGCGTGCCAGCAGGTAAGTCCCGCGCGGATTCATATGCACGTGTTCGTAGAAGAGTTCGCCGCCCGGGACCCCATGCTCACTCTCGCCGGCAAAAACCGCCGCCGCGTCAACCAGGCCGACGTTCGGAGTCTCGCCCGTTACAGTACGAATAACCTCATTCAACCTTGTGTCAGCGCGAAAGCGAAGTGTGTCCAGATCCTGAGCGCGGACGAAGCGCTCCCGCGCTCCGGCAAAATCACCGACGGCCCACAGGCAACGCGCAATGCGAAACTGGAGTTCGGCGTACTGAGGATCTATATCTGCCGCTGAGAGGTACAACTTCAGGGCCTCAGAGTGCGATCCCGTTTCGTCGAGAGCCGCACCGCGTTGAACCAGCTCCTCCCAGGATTTCAACTGATCCGGCCGAATATCTTCGCGATGCAAGGATGCGAACGGCGCACAGTCCTTTAAGTTGGTGGCTACGGTGCTGATCAGGACGCGGGCCCCGGAGCGGCGGGCAACCGCGCCGATGTCACGCAGGTTCGCGGCAAAATTCTCGTATACCGGCCTCATCTGTGGAGAGTCGGCACGCATCTGCCTCTCCAGAAACATTTCCATGCCGCGCCACTCGGGCGCGTTGTTTCGGCTCCCGCCAGCGGCCTTCCCTACAAGCTGACCCAGCCTCGTGGAATTGAGGAAGATTCTGGCGCGGATGGCCGGCAGGGTCAGATCCAAGGGCGTTAGCACGGTCCCTGGCCCGAACGGACCGACAACTTCAGTGTTGCCGGTGTAGATCACGAAGAGGTCGGGCTGGTATTGCGCCAGATCCTTCACCATGGGCAACAGCACATGCGAGTTGATGGCGGTGATGCTGGTATTGATAACCTCGAAAGTCGTCGAGGGATAGCGCTCTCGGAGCATTATCTTGAGGTAGCGGGCAAATCCGTAGGTAGGATCCGGATCTCCCCAGGCCACGGACTCGCCCAATACGAAGATCCTATAAGTTCCCGGCGCCTTTCTTGCGGGAATGAAGTAAGGGCGCGGTGTCCGGTACATGCCCGACGGGAAAAACGGCGCGGGGAAATATTGGTTGTCGCAATAAGCCGGGTGGCCCTGGTCTGTGCAAGGGCGCATTACGCCGGTTGGCGTTCCCACCCCGCAGACGCGGAGCACTCCCTCCGCGACTACGAGCAGCAACGCTGGGGCCAGAATGGCAGTGGCCGAGATGGATAGCCAGCGGCGCCAGCCAGCTTTGCGCAGTGTCGGGGTTCCTTCAGTGGTTTGCTCGTCTTTAGATGCTGTCACCATTGTTCTCGGTAATGTATTGGACTCACGGGTGTTCCGCCGAATGCCACCCGATGTGAAGCCCGGGCCCATTGCCTCCAGTCCAGTTGCTCACTATTGACGATAACCAGGGCAGGTGACCCGAACAGTGGCCAATGTCACGGCATCCTGTGATAACGATCACAAACGCCCGGATTACCGCTCCTCGGCGCAAAACCACAAAGTTTTCACCAGCTAGAAGCGTCTGTACATGAACTGAGCCGCACTCGCGCCCTGGGTCCGGGTCACGATCAATAAGAAAAGCGATACCAGTACATACAGGGGAGGGATCCAGAACCAGCGCCAGCGAGCCAGGAGCGCGATGAATCCAGGGTGGGATGCCTCACCCGAAGATTCCGCCTCAACCGAATAGCGGTTCAGTGTCTGGATCGCCAGGAGCACACCGGCGTATCCAACGGCCAGCATCAGAACCAGGAAATAAAGGCTGCCACTCAGGAAGTGCGAAAGATAGTCTGCGGGCGACACCACTGCCGACAGCATCTGCCGCACCTCGACCAGAGATTTGGCGCGGAAGAATATCCAGCCCAGGCTGATGAGACTGATCGTTGTACCCCACGAGATCGGTGTCCAGAGGGCCGCAGAAGTCGGCCAGTCAAACTTGCGCTGCACTTGTTGAATCTGACGATGCAAGATAAGGAGCACGCCGTGATAGCCACCCCAGAGCACGAACAGTAAGTTCGCTTTATGCCACATTCCAAACAGGACCATGGAAATCAGCAAAACGAGACTTCGCCACCACACTTCGCGGCGCATCACGGCCAGGGGGAAGAAAACGTAGTCGCGAATCCAGAACGAAAGCGACATGTGCCAGCGCGTCCAGAAGATCGACGGATTGGTAGACTGAAACGGGCTAGCGAAATTCTCGGGCACGGTGAATCCGAGCGCTTGCGCAGCGCCGATGGCGATGTGTGAGTAGCCGGCAAAATCCAGGAAAAGCTGCAATCCATATCCGAATGCCAGGCACCACACGTCCGGCCCACTCCAGTGCGTGACCTGATCGAAGCCGGAGTTGATTCCGTCGCCTCCGAGAATTCCCTGACCCAGCAATTGCGCCAACTGCATCATCAAAACACCGGTTGCGATGCGGCGGAACCCGCATCCGATGTTGGGCCAAGAGGCGGGTTGCTCGGAGCGAAATTGCGGAAGCATTTCTGGCATCCGGCAAATCGGTCCCGAGATCACGACGGGGAAGAACGCCATGTACAGAGCAAACTCGATGAACGACGGGTCAAGTTCGTCGCCGCGGTAAAGGTCAAAGAGGTAACTCATGGCCTGGAAGGTCCAGAATGAAATCCCCAGGGGCAGGGCAAGATGCGAGAATCTTTGCAATGCCGAAACAGAAGTGTTGATCGCGATGGCGGGCAGGTACTTGAAGCTTCCGAGGAGCGCCAGATTCAGTACAATACCGATCGATAGAGCAATCGCAGAAGGCTTTCGCTGAAGCCATTTTCCCACCATGAAGTTGATCACCGTGGACGCAAGTAGCACCGCTGCAAACCACTCTCCCCATGTAAGATAGAGCGCGTAACTGCCGATCAGAAGAATGGCTTGCCTTGCCGCGCGCCGGCGGACCTTGGCAAAGATAACCACGCAAAGCAGAAAAACCAGAACGTGCAGGATTTCTCGAAGCAACATTCCTCACCCGCAATACAAAATTCCCAACAGCTAAAAGGAGCACTTCGGAACGCATGGCATTATCACGTATTCGTGCTGGTTTCGGATATGCTTTCTTGCATACCTGTGAATGTCGGTTGGTTGTGATCTGCGTTACGGATTTCCGTCCTTCTTACCCGCTACAATGACCGGGCAGCATGAACAGATTTCGCAATCTTATCGACGCACTCGCCGCCGCTCCCGGCGATCGTCCATTTGTCACTGCCTGGATCGATGAGGACGAGCAAGAGACGGTAACTTTTGCGGAGTTTCGACGACGCGCCCGCTCCCACGCCAAAATGCTCTCCGAATATGAGTTGAATACCGGCGATCGCGTGATCATCCTCATGCCGCAGCAAATCGCCGCAATGACGACCTTCGTCGGTGCGATGATGCTGGGCGCGGTACCAGCATTTCTTGCCTATCCCAATTTCAAGGTTGAGGCCTCCAAGTACCGCGCCGGGCTGGCCGGAGTTACGGCAAACCTCAAAGCCAAGATGGTCGTCATCGACGATGCGTTTCCTGAAGACATGCTGGGACACATACACCTGCGCGAGGACGCGAAGCTGATTCGTGCCAGCGACGGCAAAAGCGTCGGGGCAGAAGTCGAACTGCATGACCTGGAGGTTCGTCCCGAGAGCTTGGCGTTCATCCAGCATTCGGCTGGCACGACGGGCCTTCAAAAAGGAGTCGCGCTGACTCACGCCGCCGTGCTCAACCAACTCGAACATTTGGCGCACGCGCTGAAGATTGACGGAGAGGAGGACAGTGTTTACAGCTGGCTGCCTCTTTACCACGACATGGGTCTGATCGCTTGCTTCATATTGCCCATGGTTTGCCACATGCGCGTTGTGATGCAATCGCCGCTCGACTGGGTTATGCATCCGGAGACCATGCTGCAGATCATTAGCGAGTACAAGTGCACTCTGGCGTGGCTGCCCAACTTCGCCTTTCAGTTCGTCCCGCGAAGAACGCTACCGAACCGGTGGGCACAATACGATCTTTCGTCGGCTCGCGCGCTGATCAATTGTTCCGAGCCGGTCCGATCCAGCAGCATGCAGGAATTTGAGAATGCTTTTTCTGCGATTGGACTCAAAAGCGGGACAGTGCATTCCTCTTACGCAATGGCCGAGAATGTTTTTGCCGTAACGCAATCAGATATCAACGCGCCATCAGGGCCCAACCGGGTTTTGGCGGATGGCCAACGATTCCGCAGCATGCATGTCATCGCCCCCGTCGCGCAGGGGACTCCAGGCGCGGTTTGTTTCACATCATCGGGCCGGTTGCTCCCGAATAACGAGGCCCGGATCGCATCCGATTCCGGCGCACTTCTTGCTCCGGGCTTCGTCGGCGAGATTCTCGTCAAGAGCGATAGCCTGTTTACGGGCTACTATAACCGTCCCGATTTGACCGCCAAGGCAATCGTCGAAGGCTGGTATTCCACCGGTGATCTTGGCTTCATCCTGGAAGACCAACTCTATGTCATCGGCCGCAAGAAAGATCTCCTCATCGTCGGCGGTGAAAACATTTACCCGCAAGACATCGAGGAGATCGTCGCCAGCCACCCAGCCATTCATGATGGCCGTGCAGTTGCGATGGGCGTTTATAATCCCGATCTCGGGACTGAGGATATCGTTGTGGTGGCTGAAGTGGAGCGTGAAGAACTTCTCACAAATATGGTGGATATCGAGCAAGAGATTCGCAATCTGGTGGTCGGCGGGATCGGAGTCGCAGTCCGGACAATTTTCTTAAAGCCACCAAGATGGATCGTGAAGAGCACGGCTGGCAAGGCGGCGCGTTCTGGCACGCGAGAAAAGTTATTGAAAGAGCATCCGGAACTCGATGTTCGAGCCTTGGGAGACTAAATACGAATGAGCGCAGAAGAACAACAGATGATTGAACACATTGTCCGGCTGATCCGAAAGCCAGGTGCAAATATTGACGAAAACACGCCCCTGGTTTCCTCCGGACTGATCGACTCGATGGCGCTGGTGGATCTGCTGCTGAAACTCGAAGACCTCACCCACAGGCGCATCCCCGCGGGTAAAGTGCAGCCGAAAGATATGAACACGGTTGCCTTAATGTTCGCGACAGCGCAACGCGTTGGGAAGGCTCGTAAGTAGCTTCCGGAGGCATGCCAGCGGGCAGAAGGCCAAGCCGACTCGAGCTACACAAAGCTGATAGCAACTGCATAACCCTGGGCCCGATGACGGCCTACTGCAGTGGCTTTGCCGGCGTCCCCGGTTTCACACCCGAGTGCTTTTTCGCCTGCGCCATCAATTCCAGAACCTTACCTTTGGCTTCGTAATTCGGATTCGTATCCAGCAACTTCTGCCAGGTGGCGACCGCCTTGTCGACATCCATTTTGCCCTGCCACTCGACCACTCCCAGATTGAACAGTGTGTTGGCCTTGTTTGGCTCGTAAGAAAGTGACTTCTGGAATTCTGCGATGGCAGCATCGGCGTCACCCGTGTACCAATAGGCAGTCGCCATGTCCGTGCGAACGCCCGTGTTGGCTGGCGCTACTTTCAGCGCGCGCTGGTAGTAATCGATCGCCGTGGGGAACTGCTGCGCGTCGTAATAGACATTCCCAATGCTCTCTAGAATTGTGGCATTGGTGGGATCTGCGTTGAGCTTTTCAATCAGCGGAGCAGCCTGCGTGTCCGCCATCTGCTGCATCTGGGCCGGAGTTGGGGCTTGGGCGCCGCCGTTGGGATTTCCCATGGCGGGTGCGGGGGCGTTCGCGACCCCAGTCGCAGCGGCCGCTGGACTGGATCCCCGGATGAACCAGCCGCCGGCGATTCCCACCAGCAGGCAGATGACCGCCAACACGTAGGCCTGCACGCTGGTCCACTGTTCAGTAGCATTTGCTCGATTTGTATCCGCCATATGTTGATGCTCCTTCAGATCCCTTTTCGTCTAGCGGCGAAAGCCGCCGATTTCCCCGCCTGGGCCTGGCCTTTGGCTAGCTCTTGCCCTTCTTCTCAACGTCTTTCTGCACGTCGGCCATGAGTTTCTCCACCGTGGCTTTGCGGTCCGCGCTTAACTGCGGATTCGACTTCAACAGCTCCCGCCAGGCCGCCAGCGCTCCCGGGCCATCTTGTTTCCCCTGCCACTTGATCATGCCGAGGTTGAACAGCGAGTTGGCGTCCTTGGGGTTGTAGTTCAGCCCCTGCTGAAGCTGGCTGAGGGCGCCGTCCACATCGCCGCTGTAGTACAGGCACGAAGCCAACTCGGTGCGAACGGCAACGTTCTTAGGATCGGCCTGTAATGCTTTGTTGTAGTAGCCCGCGGCGTCCTTGAATTGGTGGGTAGCCTTGTAGATGTTTCCAACTTGAAAGAGCAGATCTTTGTTGTTCGGATCGCTCTTCAGTTTTTCGAGCAGCGGCGCCGCCTTGGTGTCGGCCATCTTCTTCATGTCGTCTAGGTTGGGCATTTGTCCGGCCATACCGCCTGTCGTCGCAGCCGGTTGCGGGGCGCCCACTTCTCGAACTGGTGACGCGGGAGACTGGGATCCACGAAAAAAATAGCCAATTGCCAGGCCTACCAAGAGGCAAACCGCCGCCATTGCGTACACCTGCTGTACCCGCCATTCCGACCCATTCACTGGCCGCTCAACCGCTTCATCTGGCATGCGTCGTCTTCTCCTTCGATCTGCGCCTTCTTGACTTGGAGCACCCCACGAAATCTCTGATGAAGGCATCCCAAATGCCACATCGCGACTCTGAGGGTATCAGATCTTCCTCGCCTGTTTTCAGCATGTTGCCGGGAGGCATCTCCGCGGCGGTGGGGAACGAACCCAGGGATTCGCGTCTTTCTCCGCAGTCCCCGCGAAATTTTCCCCGACCTGGATGAGCCACGAACGAACCTCCACCTTGCCTACCTTACCGATGCGAGGGCGGGAGGACAGCAAGCGGCATCACAGGCAATCGTGACGTGGATCACCGAGAGGTGCCATTGACGGAATCGGAGAACCGAGGAAAGCAACCGAGATGTCAGCCGGGATGATGCCGAAGCCAAAATGTCCTACGCTAGCCGGGCGGTCAAGCCTGGCGTTGGTGCGGTCGGCGCGCGAAGGGGCAGTGCGGATTTCTTGGGATGGTTCTTCTCGCCTGCGAGGAAGGTTTTGTTAGATGCTCTAAGGCAAAGTTGCCAAAAAGACCCGCATCTCGCGCAGTACGTCTGCCTCGTTGCTCAGAAATAGGTAGTGATCGGCCTGAGGCAGATCAACCATACGCACTCCACCTTTGGCCTTCAGTAGGTTCTTCTTATCCCTTTCGGCGTAGACTTCGGTTGCGGCGTCGAACTCTTCGATGGCTGTGCGTTCTTCAGCATCCTTTGGTTGATACCGATAGTTGACACTCAGCGTGCCGAATAACGCCAGTATGGGCACACGGATTCGAGAATAATCGCGGGGCAGGGCTCCCCTTCCGATCGCGTTGTGGACTCTATCGGGAGTATTGTAACTACCCACTGAACCGTTGGGATTCTTGTCGAAACTGGCGCGCAGTTGGGCCTCTGGGTATTCGAAGCCGTTCTGCCGCACTTTGAAATCATGAAAGGCTTGAAACGATCTTAGGTCCGAGGCGTCCGGTTCAGACCCGTTGGCACGCATGGCTGAGGGCAATTTATTAAAGAGAGCCATATAAGCCGCACTGTTTCCCGGGTAATCCGTAGGATCAGACGTCGCATCGAGGTAGACCAGCCCAGCCAGTCTATCGGAGTGTTCGTCTCCCAAGGTGGTTAATTCCTCTCCGGACATGGAGTGACCAACCAAAACAAGCGCAACAATTTTCAGGGCGTCGAGGACTTGGAGGACGTCGTCCGCCAGTCGTTGCTGGTCGTAACCCGAATCAGGATGAGTGGAAGCGCCAAACCCGCGTCGTGTGATGCCGTAGACGTGACAGCAAGCTCCGGATAGTTTTTCAGCGAAGCCGTCGAAAATGTGTGCAGTGTTTCCGGAACCCGCCAGCAGTACAACCGGTCGACCCGTGCCGCCCCAATCGAGCACTTCTAGTCGGATACCCTTTTCCACCGTTACGAATTGCACAGTGTGTTTGGACGGATCGTGCCAAGGCACAGAATCTTGGGCGAAGCCGGTTACAGTGACCGCCAGACTTAGGACGAGCAAACGAACGAGGAGATTTGCCACGTCGATCACGGTACCAGCCCTGCCAATCAGGTGTCTGAGCAATTCTGGACACCGTCTAAATACTGATTCTGCACGCGGGCGAACCGGGCCTGGCGACCCCTGAACAGCGGACGGGGGTTACGCCGGTTCTTTAAGTGCCCAACGCAGGAATAGCTTCTTCCGTGCGGGCGTGATTACTATAAAAGGAACTTGAATCTTGTATGTTCTATCCATTGAATCAGCTACCTTCCGGTATACCACCCAGTTTTCTGGGTCGTCTTGTTTCTTGCTCGACCCTGTTGTGGGTTTCGTTGTGGCATACAGTGCAGAGCGTGATCAGGTTCTCGTTGCTTTCCACTAGGTTCCCGAATTCCTTGCGCTGCTCGTCGGTGATCGTGGTTCGCAGGTACTGAACCTCCCCCAGTCGTTTGCGAACGAACACGATCTGGGCGGCGGCGGATTTCCAAGACATCACCTCTGGCAATAATGGCGCGTACTCAGCCGGTCCGGGATGGGACGCATGCACTGGGATTGGATCACCAATCGGAACCCGGGTAGCAACAGCTTTGGGTGTTCCTCCCCCGGCGCAAGCGAAGAGGACGGGCACTTAGGGTTAAGCCAGTGAGGCGGCGCGGCCGGCGAGCTGCGTCGCCCTTTATTCAGCTTCAGCGAAACCCGCGCACAGGCAGCTTGAGGAGGCAAGCTATGCGTCGAACTTTGGTCGGAATCGTTGTATCCACAATGGCTACTTTTGAAAATAAGGGCTCGCGAGTATCTCGCCGCAGCTTTTGTATTTCCCTGCTACTTCCAATCTTCCTTGCCTCTGTCTCCGGTAACGCCTTCGGTCAGTCATGTCCGCATCCCAATTATCCGACTGCGGCCTCGACAGCAATTGACTCTAGCTGTGGTCCGCAAGGCAGCGGAGGTGATGAGGCTACGCAGAATGAAGCGAAGAATAACTTCTGCGCCTCTGGTGAGCAGGACAGACGAAGCAAAAGGCACGATTGTGGTAGCAGCTCAACCGCCATCAGGTCCGTTTCGTCCAAGCAATTCTCTCGTGTGACTTCCCAGGAGCCGACTTCTGGCCCGGAATACTTCCCGGTTGGCCGTCGACTGGGTTTCGGATAACGATCTAGTGTTTCAATGGACGATTTCGGCCCAAATTAGGCGACTAAGGGGTTCCGCCGCCAACGGTATTACCAGTTCCCAGATTCTTCACCATGGTCGAATCATTTGAATATTCATTGGACTGAACGTTGGCGGCGGTCGAGGTGCGATCCAGAACGATCGCTGTAACCATGTTGTCGAACAGATTTCCTGTGATAGTTCCGCCGCCCGCTGTGCTCCCTACCTCGATGCCGATTGGGTAAGTGCTGCCTTTTGCCGGACTGCCAATATTGAAAGAGTTGCCCGTCGCGCTGTAAAGATAGGCTTGCTGCAGATGAATCCCCGTTCCTGTGTCCGGCACGATGAACAAATTTGCGCTGAACAGGGTGTTCGAAAGACTACTGCCGACGTAGATTCCACCGGTTGCGCAATTGAACTGGCTGCCAAGTACCGTCAGTTGATCCAGACCGCCGATATTTGGTGGAACATAGATTCCATAGTCACCACCAACGAAATTCGACTGCGAGACGGTGAGCCCCTCCACCTGTTGACCGTAGACAATTCCCTTGGAGAGGTAATTGAAAGTTGCACCCGTGACGTTGAACACGACGGCCGGATTGTTGCTGCTGCCTTGCAGCACGACGCCAATTCCCTTGGTGGAGTAGGCGGCCCCGCCTGGGCCAGAGATGACGAGCCCCACAAGATTTACGTTGGAGATCTGAGTGATCTCCACGGCACGATCCCAATAGTCATTCTGACTATAGCCGTCGGCCCCACGGACCGTAACATCGAACAACTCGGACAGGGCGTTGTCAGCCGCACCAACGTTTCCGTTCGTCTGGTTCAGCACAACCGCACTTCCAACACCCACAGAGCCGGTGATCAGCGACATGTTACGAAGATGGACTGAGTTCTCCGCGCCGACATAATCGATGGTCAGGCCTCCGCCCGTCGGCCAGTAGAGCTGTGTGACATCTGCCCCGGCGCCTGTCAGCGTGATTGAGGCGCTGCTGTTCGGCAACACGAACTTGAAGTTGGATGCGAACGTAAACTGACCCGGCGGAAAAAAGACGCAAGCTCCGCCGCCCGAAGACGCATTCAACGCGGCGGCCAACGCAGCCCTATTGTCAGGGTTCGCCGACGAGCCGCCGTACGCCGCGATGTCTGTACAGGTGCCAGTTCCGCTAGCGGTCGGAAGCAATCTGGCGGTTTGCGCCGATGTCATTTGGACGTTGCCAAGAACCATTAAGAAAGCGACAACGAAGACGATCATCAGTTTCGTGTGATGTTCCGCTTGGCCCATTCCAACCCCTGCGGCTTGGCTACCTTTCATACGATGTGCTCCGTTCGATTCATTATTGAGGACTCGAACAACGTGTACAAACCCGAGTTGCGGCAGAGGCACTCGGAGGAGACAAAGATATCTATCAGCAGCAGCTTCTCTGGCCGGATCGTTGGCGATCCGGAAGTTGTCCAGAAACGGGCTTCTGGGAAGTGGGATGCTTCCCAGGTAGTGGCCGTGCTCGGGCCCAAGAGTCGATCGTTTGCACTCCGCGATTCGTCTCCAGTGAAATCGACCACTCTCGGCGTTGGCCACCGATTCCGTACTTTGCCCCTTTTAGGGAGGAATTTGACTATTTTCCATTGAGAGAATCATAGCCGACGCGAGCGTTCACGCAAGGTACGAGCCCCGCGTTCGCCCTTTTCGCCAGTCAGCCATCACCAGTTTGAAAACTCAAGGCGACCGGCGTAAACTAACACATGACACACTACTGCATTCCACCAAGCTCCCAACCAAAGGGAGCTTTTGCATTTTCCCCTTCCACTCGACAACCAACGCTGTTCTCCCACACAACCCACCAAACTGCAACAATCCAACCGAAAAGGAGAGGACTATGAGCGCGAGACGGTTTAACTACTTCGACGACTGGAAAGACTATGTATTGGAGTGTCCCAAGTGCCGGTGGAGCGGCAAGTTTGAGCAGGGTGCCGTCGAGTACTTCGCCGAATTGATGGACTGCTGCTGTCCGCAATGCAATTCTCTTGACGCGCCCATGCTGGCCATCGTCAGTTATCCAACGCTTCAGGAACTTCGCGCGAACCAAGATAAGCCCGGCATACGAGAATATGTCGAACGGATTGACGCTGGCTTCGACAGGTTCGAGAGGGAAAAACTGCGAGAGCCAGGTCAACTCTTGGAAATCAATGAGGACAGCTTTGCGCTGACGTGGGACTTCGACGCTTCTAACCCGGACGACGAACGCACTTTAATCAAGCACGGCGACACCGTCGTTTTTTCAGAGCCTGCCCGTTGGGAAGAGTCCGAGCGGTTCCACCAGATTGCCGAAATCCTGAAACAGAAATACGGAAATCGGATCAGCGACCTTATCCCGACCGAGAGAAGTGAAATGCGGTTGGGGGGGGACAAATCTACGGCGCCGGACTATGTGGAATCAGTCCGAGACAAACTTCGAGAACAGAGCCGTGTAAGGTAGCCTCATTGGAGCTCAAGAAACCTGTGTGTGATTGCAAGAGCCATTAGGCGTATCGCTATCTTGATGGCTAACCACTCATAAGATTATGGCTTGAGACCGCTTTAGCAGTTAAATATGCGCAAGCCATCGGTCAGAAAAAGAGGGTTATTTACTTTTAGACCATATAGCGGTCCCACGTTATATCAACTGGCATAAGTATCGGCAAATGCAGCTGGAAGCAACAAGCACAGCGAGCAGGAAACCTTGGTCCTCAACAACGATCGTCACGCCACTTGTGTCTCAGTTCTTGCGCACCGAGATCACTGACGCCGTGTAGCGATCCCCGCGCAATAATGAGAGACTGTATTCAATGGCTACGTTTTGCGCATCATACGTTGTCTCCCGGATCATCAGTAGCGCATTCCCCACAGAAGTCTGAAGTATTTCCGCTTCTTCTTCTCCTGCAATCACGGCCCCGATCACCTCTTCCGCCCATTGCAGTTTGCGCTTGTAGCTGTGCTCGAAAATGGAATAAAGAGACTGTTTCTCCAGATCTTGTTTATCGATCCCCGTGAAGATGCGTGCCGGAAGGTAGCTGGTGACCACCGCCACCGGTTCACCGTTCACCGAGCGGAGTCGCCGGGCCCGGTACACGCGCTCCCCCGGACTCAGTTTAAGCGCCTGAGCCACCTCCAGTTCAGGATCTTCCAGACCCATGCTGAGCAAGCGGGCTGATGGATTGAGCCCTCGCCTCCGCATCTCCTCGCTGAAGCCGCGAAGCTGCTGAAAATTCCACGGCACGCGTCCAGAGCCGATCACGGGCCGTTTGCCCTTGGCAATCACCAACAGACCTTCGGCTCGCAGTTTCTGAAATGCCTGCCGGACCGGCATCTTGCTGATCCGGAGGGCCTGGGCAATTTCGCCCTCCGAACAGAATGTCTCCCCTTGGCTCAGCTTCTTTTTCTTGATCAGCTCGCGCACATGATCCACAATCTGCATGTAGTAGGGCACGAAGCTGTTGTTGTCGATCGTTAAGCCGAGCTTCTCTACGGTGACCAAATCAGTTTGCGGCAAAGCGCCCTCCGTACCAACCAATATACATAGTATACAATGTATATATCATTCTTCAAGCCGACTTGCATCAATGTTTCTTGAGGTTCATTTGCAGACTTCGATACTTGAGTAAATGGCTTTTTATCAGTGTATTGTACGCATATGTTCAACTCGATAGAAATAGCAAATCGGCACTAGCCGAAAAATTGTCTTGACATCATATATGCATACGCGGTTCATATGCGTCTGTACGGGAGATCCCTTATGGTCGCCATCAATCTCAAGCGTAAAGAATGCCCCCATCGCACTTTCTCTGACACCACCGCTCGCATCGTCGCGACCCTCTTCGTATCACTGTGCGTGCTTTTCCCCTTCGCCGTCACCGCCGAAGCTCAAGTCGAGTCGGGAAAAATTGTTGGGACTGTCAAAGACGCTTCCGGAGCCGTCATCGATAGCGCGGCGGTCAAGGTCACGGAGATCCAGACCAATATCGAGAGAAAAACGAAAACCGATAGCAACGGCGAGTATCTGGTCACCGAACTGAAGTCCGGCGAGTACACCGTAACCGTGGAGCATCAGGGATTCAAGAAAGCACTGCAAGCCGCTTTCAAGCTAGACGTGAATCAAGTCGTTCGCGTCGATATTACCCTGACCGTCGGCTCCATCAGCGAAGAAGTCGTGGTCACTGCAGCCGCTCCGCTGATCGAGTCCGAAACCTCTTCGCTCGGGCAGGTAATCGCGCAGAGCCAGGTGCACGATCTGCCCTTGGACGGGCGCGACTTCGTGGAGTTGGCTTATCTCACACCCGGCGTCAACCAGGGACCAAGTGCCGGCTACACCGTGCAGCAGGGCGGCATACCTGAAGATCAACGGGGCAATGCCTCTATTCAAGTGAATGGGCTCACCGCCACTAACAACAATTTCCTCCTCAACGGGTTCGACAACAACGAACAGCAGATCGGAATTGAAGTAATCCAACCCTCCATCGATGCGATTCAGGAATTCAAAGTGCAAACCAACAGTTTCGGCGCGGACATTGGCCGAGGCGGCGCCGTGGTCAATGTGGTGTTGAGGTCCGGAACCAACCAATTTCACGGCAGCCTGTTTGAGTTCCTGCGCAATTCCGCCTTCGACGCCAAGAACTACTTCGACAGCTCTACTCAACCCATAGCACCCTTCAAGCAAAACCAGTTCGGGGGAACTTTCGGCGGCCCGATCCTGAAAGACAAAACCTTCTTCTTCGTCGACTATCAGGGAACTCGCATCCGGCAAGCCCAGACCTTTATTTCAATTGTCCCGTCTCCTTCCGAGATTGGCGGTAACTTTTCGGACCTGTTCACCGGGCAGACTTTCTCCCCCTGCCCCACTCCTTCGCCCTCCGACACTTTCGATACCGGGACGATCTTCGACCCTTTCACCAGCCGCAACTACCTCTGCTCGGACGGCATAACCACCGTGCCCATTCGCACGCCAATTCCAGGTAATATAATCCCACCCTGTAGTAGCGCCCCCGACGGCGCCTGCCTCGATCCAGCCGCGCTGAACCTCGTTCAACTCTTTCCCGCGCCCAATCGCTCCCTTGCCGCTGGAAACTACCTATCCAACCCATCGGCCAGCAACAATCAGGATTCCTTCGACGTTCGCGGAGATCACCAGCTCACCAGCAAAAACAATTTGTCCCTCACCTTCAGCTTCAACAACGTGCAAGCCTTCGCTCCAGATCCCTTTCCCGGCGAAGCCGGCGGAGGAAACTTCACTGGTCACATCACAAACTTGGCCAGATCCGCCGGAATCAGCGATGTGCACACCTTCTCCGCAGACAAAATCAACGAACTCAAGATCGGCTATTCCCGCTACGTGGTGCGAGCCATACAGAATTTCGCCGGCCAGCCCATCTCGCAACAACTCGGCATCCCAGGTATTTTCGATCCCAACAACGCCTCGGCCACCGGCGGCCTGCCCAATCTCCAGTTCTCCAGCCTGAGCCCGCTCGGAAGTACCGACTGGTTTCCCGAGTTCCTGAACGAGAACAACTACCAATACGTCGACGCCTTCACCTACGTGCGCGGCCGGCATTCCTTCAAAATGGGAGCCGACGTGCGCCGCCGCCTGCACGGCTTTTTTCAGACCCAGAACGCGCGTGGCGACATGATGTTCAACGAACTCTTCACTTCAGACTTGACCACCGACACAGGCGGAAGTGCGCTCGCCAGTTTTCTCATGGGTTATCCGGACTCCGCCTATCGCGACGGCCAGAAAGGATCCTTTGGGATGCGCTGGACCGAGTTCAGTGCCTACCTCATGGATGATTTCCGGGCTACCCCCAAACTGACCCTCAACCTTGGTCTGCGCTACGATCTCTTTACCCCGCCGGTCGAGCAGGAGAATCGCCTGGCCAATTTTGATTTCTCTACCGGGCTATTTGTCTCGCCCCAGATGCCCGGCGTCAGCGCTTCCGGCGACGTAAAGACGGATCACAACAATTTCGCTCCCCGCATTGGATTTGCCTGGACCCCATGGAACGACAAGACGGTGATCCGGGGAGGATTTGGAATCTTCTACGACGTGCAAGCCGATCAGAGTGATGCCGAGCTCGCTTACAACCCCACTGGACTGTTTTTCAGCCAGAACATTTTCAACCCCGCGACCACCCCGAGCATGCGGATCTCAACCGGTTACCCGGCTCCGGTCTATGCAACGGTGTCGAACCCCGCCGGACGCGCCAGCGCGTCCCTGTTCAACAACCGCACCACCTACATCGAGGAGTGGAACCTGAACATCGAGCGGGCGCTCTCCAAGAGCATGGCGTTGCAGGTCGCCTATGTAGGAACGCGCGGCGTCAAGCTCGCGTTTCTCAGCAATCGCAATCAGCCGACTCAGCCCTTGGATACTAATTTTGAAAACTGTCCCACTCCCACTGATCCTTCTTGTGCAACCGGCGCCCCTACAAATTTCGGCCGGCTCTACTACAATACGGTGCCGAACGTCGGCGAAATCCGCACCCTGGCCAATGAAGCCTGGTCCGTCTCCCACGGCTTACAGGTCAAGTTTGAAAAAAGATTCTCGGCCAACTGGAGCATGCTGAACTCCTACACCTGGCAGCACACCATTGGACAGACCGAAGAAGACGAGTACCTGGAACCACAAGACACCTACAACCTCAAGGCCGAGCGTGGCGATAACGCTCCCGATTTTCGCCATCAGCTTTCTTCCGCATGGTCTTACACTCTCCCCATCGGCCCGGCCCAGCGCTTTTGGAACGGTTCGGGACCGGTCCACTGGGTGACGGAGGGCTGGCAACTGAACGGGATCGTCGCCCTGCACTCTGGAGAAGCCCTTACTCCGCTGCTTTCTACCGATTACACCAACACAGATTCAGGCGCCCCGCGGCCTGATGTCGTCGGAAATCCTTACGATTTCTCTAACGCCACCAGCGTGGGCTGCCCCTCAAACAAACAGACCATTGAGTGCTGGTACAACCCTGCAGCCTTCGCTATTCCGGCACTGGCTCCTGGACAAACCTTCGCTCACGACTACGGAGATGCCCGTCGCGGTTCCCTGCGCGGCCCCGCCGAGTTCAACGTGGACGCTTCGTTGTTCAAGAATTTCAGCCTCACTGAGAAGTCGAAGCTGCAATTCCGCGTGGAAGCCTTTAACCTGTTCAACACTCCGGAGTTCTCGCTTCCCTACTCCGCCGTGGACCAGATCGGCTCGCCCGCCAGCTCTGGGTCCCCGCTGGTTCCCAGCCTTTCCGGGTCAATCACGAGTACGGTACATGCTTCGCGGGAGATTCAACTGGCGCTCAAGTTCACGTTCTAGAATGGTTTCGCGAACTCGCCTCATCAACCAGAATGCATGGGCGATGAACATGAGTAACAATACGGAATGTTTCTTGGCAGCCTGCGCGAAAACTCTGTAATGCAGGCAGAAAAAATGTGGGCAGCAACGATGCGACTCGTAAAATTGCCGGCGTGGAAGAGCGGAGCAACGAAGAGCGGAGAACCGTGGAAGAGTGCACTGACGTGGAAGAGCGACGTTTCAGCGCCGCGGAAGACGCCAGGAATCACAGCTCGCTTCAGCCCCTGTGATCGCACTTTTCCTTCCCCGCAAATTTTTCCGCAGCCTGCCGAGTTCCTCCTGCCAGTTCTGCTGATATTGCTTTGTGCGTGCAGTCTGGCCATTGCCGAAGACGGGGCTAAACCGACAAAGTCCGCATCACAAGTCTCACCCACTACCACTTCCAGCGGAACGCAATTGCCCGCAGTGCATCTCGACGGCAATTACTTCTCCCGCGACGGCCATCGCTTTATCCCCGTGGGCGCGAACTGGGTGCCGGCAAAAACGGCTATGCAATGGCCCACGCAGTGGGATCCCAAAGCCATCGAAGCCGATTTCGCCCGCATGCACGAACTCGGCTTCAATACCATTCGCCTCGATTTTGTTTGGGCTTGGATCGAACCTCGCCCCGGCGACTACAACCCGGAAGCGTTTCGCGATCTCGATTTTCTGATTTCCCTCGCGCACCGATATCACATTTATCTCCATCCCTCTCTTCTCATCGGCGGAGAGGTCGGAGAAGCCTATTGGGATGTGCCCTACCGGCAAGGCCGGCATCCTCATTCCGATCCCGACATGCTCCGCATCCAGACCGACCACGTGGCCGAACTGGCGCGCCGCTATGGAAAAGAAACCGCGATCCTCGGCTGGGATCTAACCGACGAGCCTCCCTTCTGGATTGCCGCCGACAGCACCACGGACGCCATGGCCATCAACTGGACGCGCCTGCTCTCCTGGTCCATCCGCCGCCACGACACTCTGCACCCGATTGTCGTTGGAACCAGCATGGAAGATGTTGGGCGCGGCCCGTTCCGCCCGGATAATCTCCGCGAAGAAGCCGATTTCTTCAGCGTTCATCCTTACTCGATTTATGCACCCAAACTTTTTCCCGATGCCATGCTCTCCGAGCGCGGCACCTACGGATCTGCCTTCGAGACCGCGCTTTCCGGCGGCGCCGGCCGTCCCGTCATGGTGCAGGAGATTGGAGCTTCGTCCGCCCAGTACGATCCCGAGCAAATCGCAAAGTTTCTGCGCGCCAGTCTCTACTCGGGTCTGGGTGCCGGAGCCAACGGTTTTCTTCTCTGGTGCTATACCGATGCCGCTCCGGAACAGTTTCACAAAGTTCCCTACCTCCGCTCTCCCCATGAAACAGAATTCGGTCTGACCACCTGGGACGGCAAGGATCGGCCGTCCGCAAAAATGTTTAAGGAGTTTGAAGACGTTGTCGGCCGGCTCGATCTCGCCGGAATCGAGCCAACTCCAGCCGACGCCGCGATCATTGTTCCTTACGAGTGGTCAAAACCGCATGGTGACTTCTCTCACTACGGCCTGACCGGCCCGGAAGTCGTTCCCTACACTTCAACCGACGAAGGCGCGAACGTGGCGGGACAATCGCAGCCGAACTTCAGTGAAGAAAACCTCTGGATCACCGGTTCGTGGTTGTCGTCCTTTGTCCTCGCACGGCGCGCCGGTATGAAAGCAGACTTCCCGCGCGAGTACGACGACTGGCAGAAGCGCCCGTTGCTGCTGCTGCCCTCGCCCTTGACCAGCACCGACAGTTTTCTGGTCCATGTGCACTCCGACTTCTGGGAGAAAGCCAGGCAGTACGTCTCCAAGGGAGGCGCTCTCTATGCGTCCGTTGCCGCCGACGCTGCCATCCCTGAAATGGAGTCGCTGTTCGGCGCAAAAATGGTCGACGCCAATCCCAAGGACGACATCACGCTGAAAATCGTCACTCCGTTCGCCGGCCTAAAAGTGGGAGACACATTTCACTACCCGGTGCCTTCCGCAACCCCGCGTTCCTGGGGTGCCATTCTCGAGGTCAAGGGCGGCACCGTCATCGCCGTCGATCAGGACAACCAGCCCGCGCTGGTGGCCAACACTCTGGGTTCGGGCAAGACGCTGCTCAGCGCATACCCTTTAGAAAGCTACCTCGCAAATCTCCCCGCCGCTTTTGACAAGCCGGAGACCACCTATCGCATCTATCAGGCGTTTCGCGACTGGGCAGGCATCAAACCACTTTTCCACAGCGACCAGCCTTCGGTCGAGGTCTGCGCACTGAACGCAGCAACTCATGGGTACGTGATCGTAACCAGTCACAGTCCCGAAACGCAGACTGTGACCATCACCGCGGCCGTCCCCTTGCATTCCCTCACCAGAATTACTCCGCAAGGTCCGACGCCACTCCAAATTGCCGGCGCCACATTCAAGGTCGATATCGCAGCTTATGAGGGTGAAGTTTTCGAATGGAAGTAATGAGGAGAAGCCTTTGATCGGAGCCGTTGATATCGGTGGCACCAAGATAGCCGTCGGGATGATTGATGGCGATGGCAAAGTCCTGTCCCGCCTGGAATGCCCCACGGACGCTGACCGCGGTTATCCGGAAGCATTGCGGCGGATCACGGAGATGCTCCGAGCCACCGCGCAGACCGCAAATACGGAAATCTCCGGCATCGGGATCGGCTCGACCGGACCGGTGTATCCACTGACCGGCGCGATCGGAGATGTCAACTTCTTTCCCCATTGGAACGGAGAGAATCCGGTCAGAGATCTGCACGAGGCCTTTCAGGTGACAGTGGCGATGGAGAACGATGCCGACGCTGCCGCTCTTGCAGAAGCCGGTTGGGGCGCCGGTCGGAACAAGAGCCGATTGATTTACGTAACCGTCGGAACCGGAATCGGAACCGGACTTGTCATCGATGGCCAGCTCTACCGTGGCGTAGATCATTCTCATCCGGAAATCGGCCATCATGTCATCGATGCTTCCGGTCCCCTCTGCCTGTGCGGCTTTCGAGGATGCTGGGAATCTCTCGCCGCGGGCCCGGCCATGGTCGCTTGGCTGGAGAGCGAGGCCCCCGCGGATTACCCTCATCGCGATCATTTGACTGCCAAACGAATCTGCGAGCTGGCAATCGAGGGCGACGACTTGGCCGCCCAGGCGGTGGAGAGAGAGGCTCACTACCTGGGCCTCGGCATCGCCAACCTGGTCACCATGTTCGTTCCCGACGCAATCGTTCTGGGCGGCAGTGTTATGAAGAGCGCCGTTCTTTTTCTGGAGGGAATTCGGAAAACCATTTGCGCCAGTTGCCGATTCGTTCCCTTCGATAAAGTGGACCTGGCTCTGGCCTCGCTCGGAGAACATGCCAACCTGATTGGCGCAGCAAGAGTCTGGCATCACCGGTTCGCAACGGAAGGACATCAGCTTGGTCGTTGATCTCAAAGTAATCGAGGGCGAGTACCTGCGGGACATCCTGCAGCAGCCGCAAGCGCTGGAGAATACCCTTGAAACCCTGGACCGATCGAAAGAACTACTGGACCTGGCTTCGCGTCTGCATAAAGGCAAATTCCAGCGTATCGTTCTTACCGGCATGGGCTCCTCGTTTCACGCGCTCCATCCTCTGAATTTGCAACTGATCGGCCAGGGATTTACCTCCCTCATGGTGGAGACTTCCGAGTTGGTCCACTACAAGAATCGCTTCTTTGACCCTGAAACACTGATTATCGCCGTGTCGCAGTCCGGTCGAAGCGCCGAAATGGTCCGGCTGGCCGAGGTAAATCGCAAGCGCTCGGCAGTGATCGCCGTCACCAACACACCGGAGAGTCCTCTCGTCAAACATGCCACCACCGCCTTATTCACCCAAGCTGGCACCGAGTTTTCGGTGTCGTGCAAAACTTATGTCACGGCTCTGATGGCTCTGAAGTGGCTCGGAGACGTCCTATGTGAACGGGATGTAAGACAGACCCGCCGGGAATTGAGTCATGCCGCGCCTGCCGCAGCTGCGTATTTGGCCGATTGGAAGGACTATGTTTGGAACTTGGTTCAGAGCCTGAACGACATTCGCCACCTGTTCTTCGTCGGCCGCGGATCGTCCCTGGCCGCCGTCGGCACTGGCGCGCTCATCGTGAAGGAGTCGGATCACTTTCATGGCGAAGGGATGAGCAGCGCGGCCTTCCGCCATGGTCCGTTGGAGATGCTGAGCGGGGAAACGTTTGTGCTCGTGTTTTCAGGAGACGCCAAAACTCGCGACCTCAATCTCCGTTTGCTCGCGGACATTCAACAACAAGGCGGACGCGCCGCGCTCGCGGGAGAAACCGCCACGCAGGAATGTTTCCGGCTCACCAGTCGCAGCAGCAGCGTGCGCACCATTCTCGAAATCTTGCCGATCCAGATGATTACTCTTGCCCTGGCAGCGCGCGCCGACCGCGAGCCCGGAAGGTTCGAACTGGCAACCAAAGTTACGACAACCGAATAAGGCGGAAGGAAATCTCCATGGCGCGAAGCCGTTACATGGTCGGGCTGGTCTTCCTGGTGTTCTTTGTGATGTCGCTGTTGACTAATATTTTGGGCCCGATCGTCCCTGACATCATCAACAGCTTCAAGGTGAGCCTGACCGCTGCCGCCCTGCTGCCTTTTTCCTTTTTCATAGCCTATGGCGTGGTATCAATTCCCGCTGGCTTCTGGGTCGAGAGATACACGGAAAAGCCCGTAATGATGGCCGCATTTGTGGCCGGAACATTAGGCTCCCTGAGCTTCGCGCTCTATCCCGCGTATTTCGTTGCCATTTTTTCGTTGTTCGTGATGGGCGCGGGCATGGCGACCCTGCAAGTCGCGGTTAATCCGCTGTTGCGCGTCGCCGGCGGAGAAGAGGAATTCGCTTTCAATTCTGCCTTTGCGCAACTGATCTTCGGCTCCGCCTCGTTCGCCAGTCCCCGTATCTACTCCTACCTGGTCGAAAATCTTGGAGATCCCTCCAAAGCCGGCAATCCTCTACTGCGACTGCTGTGCAGCATTACGCCACCCAGTCTTCCTTGGGCCTCGATGTATTGGATCTTCGCCGTATGCACCTTGCTCATGATCGTGGTTCTTTTCTTCACCCACTTTCCAAAGGTAGAGCGCAAAGAGGATGAACGGACAGGATCGAGCCAAATGTATCGCGAACTGTTGCGGAAACCGATTGTCTGGTTTTTCTTTCTTGCCGTATTCGCCTATGTCGGCTCGGAACAAGGCACTGCCAATTGGATGTCCGAGTTCTTGTCGAAATACCACGGCTACGACCCACACACCACCGGTGCCACCGCAGTCTCATGGTTCTGGGGCCTGCTGACCGCCGGCTGTTTTATCGGCATGCTGCTTCTCAAGATTTTCGACAGCCGCTACGTCCTCATCGGCACTTGCCTCGGCGCACTCTTGTGCTTGACCGCCGCTCTGTTCGGACCCGCGAATGTTTCGGTGATCGCCTTTCCCCTGATCGGTCTTTTCGCGTCGGTGATGTGGCCCATCCTGGTTTCGCTCGGACTCAATTCCGTGTCCGAACATCACGGCTCCTTCGCAGGAATTCTGAGCACTGGCATCATGGGCGGCGCCGTCGTGCCCGTCATCATTGGACGCATCGGCGACCACTTCGGCCTGCGGGCCGGAGTCGCGTTCCTCTATGTCACATTCGCCTGCGTTCTGAGTGTTGGCTTCTGGGCCAAGCCACTCATCTCTAACGCGACCGTCAGTTTCAAGAAGGCCGAAGTTCAGCCCGGCTAAAGGCCCTTGTAGAGGGAACTCATGAAACCATTCCATCGAACCTTCTGTGCTGTTCTCCCACTGCTACTCGTCACCGGCGGCGTCTTAGGCCAGACGAAAACCGAATCCAGTCAGGTCCCATATCTGAAATTGATCGAACCCCGGCGCGTTATGCGCGATGCGCAACCGTGGGAGGGTGACCAGTTTCCCCACACCCTAAGCGTCCTCGATCTCAAGCAAGGCGGATTCCGCTACTGGGGCTGGTACGGCCTGAACGAAGGCCGGGGCATCGGCCTCGCCCGAAGCAACGATCTGGTGATCTGGACCAAGTATGAAAACAATCCCTTGTGGACGAATGCTCGTTGGCCCTCCGTTCTCGCCCATGCCGACCCCAACCACAAAGACACGCTCTACTTCGCGATCACTCGAGAATATGACACGCCGAGCAGCCACATTGTCCTGGCTTCCTCCCAGGACGGCATTCATCTGAAGGAAGAAAAGGTACTGGTCGAGGGTGTTCCGAACCAGCGCAATCAAAATCCAAATCTTTTCCGCGACCCCCGCTCACGGCGTTTCTATCTCACGTTTTATCGCGGTAACGACAAGGACCACTTCGAGATCATCAGCAAGAACGCAACCACCGTTCAAGACCTCGATAAGGCCCCGGAGAAGGTTCTTATGAAGACAACCGACACGGTGGCCGCTCCCACCTTGCTCTATGTGAAGAACGCCCGGAACGCACACGGGAAGAAAACTGGAATCTACTATCTCGCAACCGAAGTCTATCCCCACCGCTACACCACCGACCCCGAGGGCGAGTGGCAGGTCAAAGTATTCGCCAGCGACTCACCGGATGGCGACTTCCAGCCCGTGCTGGGCAACCCGGTTCTGCGCGGACAACGCGCTTGCTTGTTCCAGCACGTATTCGATGGCCGGTTCTATGGCTACGACTGCCATCTGGAATCACCCGACCACTGGGTGCTTGAGGAGGTCGAGGCGCCTTTGCCGTAGGAACCCAGCTTCAGGCTCGAACCAGAACGGCAGCGAAGAAGGAGACAGTACCGCAGCTTTTATCGCGCTGCTTCGCGAACTTCTGGAACCCTCATTTGGTCGTCAATATGCCGCTGAATTCGTTCCCATTCCGAGCGAACGATCATCTCTTTGATCGCGAACCTGGCTTCGTGTTTCGCATCATCCACCCGGACCGCAAGCTCGTTTTTCTGTAAACGGAAATCGATGGTCTCAGCCAGCGGAATCAGCTGATTGGACGATTTCCCGACGATGACAAAGACCACGTCATTCGATACCAGCGTGTACTCAGGACAGGTTTCCTGGCCAACCATGGTCGCCGGGCCGCCAAACGCCGCCACGAATCCGCGGTGCGCCAGAACACAGTCGCCCATGTGCATTCTCACCACTGCACCGTGTTGATACATTCCAATTTGCGCCGCCCCCAAACCCGGCAAACTGCAGAACAAGACAATCAGCGAAAGTGCCTGTTTCATGGACCGTCCTCCTAGTAAGCACTGCCCTCGCGGCGGTAATAGCCGGTGCGGCAGCGGAATTGTAGGTTGAGATTGTGGGTGGGGAGAATACGAATTGAGTGGAAATCAGGACCAGACTCCGGAAGCACGTATGTCACTACTCGGGCAGAGTGCAGAT
>Ga0187863_10000173_pt1 | contig 57459 bp, 56 predicted proteins | sample June2016WEW_11_1_FD_132975 | JGI IMG/M metagenome (GOLD analysis project Ga0187863, IMG submission 132975) | Peatland microbial communities from SPRUCE experiment site at the Marcell Experimental Forest, Minnesota, USA - June2016WEW_11_10 | ecosystem: Environmental > Terrestrial > Soil >...
ACAGGCCCTCGAACAACGCACCCGACAGATAGCGCTCGCCCGCATCCGGCAGAATCACGACGATGGTCTTTCCCGCCAGGGCCGGCTCCTTGGCCAGACGCAGCGCCGCCGCCATCGCGGCGCCGCAGGAAATGCCGCACAACATGCCTTCTTCGCGTGCCAGGCTCCGCGCAGTGGAAATCGCCTCCTCGTTGCTCACCTGCTCGACCCGGTCGACCAGGGACAGATCCAGGTTCTTCGGGATGAATCCCGCCCCGATTCCCTGGATTTTGTGCGGCGAGGGCGCCGGTGCCTGGCCGGCGAGGGTCTGGCTGATCACCGGCGAGTTGGTCGGCTCGACCGCAACGGTGAGGATCTTCTTTCCCTTGGTGTGCTTGATGTAGCGCGACACGCCCGTGAGCGTGCCCCCCGTGCCTACCCCCGATACCAGCACGTCGATTTTGCCGCCGGTGTCGTCCCAGATCTCGGGGCCGGTGGTCTTCTCGTGGATGGCGGGGTTGGCAGGATTCTCGAATTGCTTCATGAGCACGTATTTGGCGGGGTCCTGCGCGGCCAGCTCCTCGGCCTTGGCTATCGCGCCCTTCATGCCCTTCGCACCCGGCGTGAGAACCAGCTTGGCGCCGAATGCGATCAACACCTTGCGCCGCTCCATGCTCATGGTCTCGGGCATCGTGAGCACGCACCCGTATCCGCGCGAGGCTGCGGCGTAGGCGAGCGCGATGCCGGTGTTGCCGCTGGTGGCCTCCACGATGGACATGCCCGGCTTCAGCAAGCCGCGCTCCTCTGCATCCCACACCATCGCCGCGCCGATGCGGCACTTGACCGAGTAGGCGGGGTTGCGCCCTTCGATCTTGGCCAGCAGGATGGCGGAGCTCGACGCGTCGAGGCGGTTGATGCGAACCAAGGGCGTACGGCCGATGGACTTGGTGTTGTCTTCATAAATGGGCATGCGGCACCTCGAGTTTCATTTCCTGAATGTCGAATTTTCCTCCTAAGCGCGGGAGAAATGCCATAGCAAGTTGTTATGTGCGCCTGCCGGCGGGTTATAAGGCGTTGATTGGGCCGCCCGAGCCGCCTCAACCGGGCGCCGGAGTCATCGACAGCGGCTGCGGGCGCCCGAAGATGAATCCTTGCGCGAAATCGATCCCCATCTCGCGCACAGTGTCCAAGGACAGCTGATCCTCGACGTGCTCGGCGACGACTCGGAAATTGAGAGTGCGCGACAGCTCGACCATGGCCCCGACCATGGCCTGATTGACCGTATCGACCGCCAGGTTCGAGATGAAGGAGCCGTCGATCTTGAGATAGTCCATGGGCAGCGTCTTGAGCGTCGAAAAGGAGGAGAGGCCGCTGCCGAAGTTATCGAGCGCGAATTCGCAGCCCATGCCGTGCAGCACCCCGATGAAACGCCGCGCATGGTCGAGATTCGCCACGACGGCGCTCTCGGTGACCTCGAAACAGATATCTGCCGGATTCGCCCCCGTGTGATCGAAGCACTCAACCACGAATTCGAGGAACTCCGAGTCGCCGAGCGTCTGGCCCGAGATGTTGATGGCAACGCTGCGATCCGGTGGCAACTTCATGCCGCCGCGTCCGAGTGCGGAGAGCACCGCTTGGACCACCCACCGGTCCACGAGCGGCATCAATCGGTAGCGCTCCGCCGCCCGGATGAATTCTGCCGGCGGGGCGGCAGGCTCACCGTTCTCGCTCTCCATGCGCACGAACACTTCGAGTCCGGGTCCATTCGTCACCGAACTGTGCGCGTGCACGATGGGCTGGTAGTAGAGCTCGAACTTGTTGTCGCGCAGCGCGCCCTGCAATTTCTGCAGCCAATGGATCTCGCCGGAGTGCCGGGCATTCGCCTCCTCGCGCGCGGAGTACACGTGCACGTGCACTCCACCCTGCTTCTTCGCGACGTAGCAGGCGGAATCGGCGGAATTCATGATGTCCTCGATGGAGCCACCGGCCCGGCCGATCTCGACCAGGCCGATGCTGACACCGATGTTGAAGATCTTGTCCTTCCAGACGAAACGATAGTCGTCGATCGCCCGCACCACGTCATCGGCGATTTGCCGCGCCTTTTCCAGCGGACATCCGACCAGCAGCAATGCGAACTCGTCTCCGCCGATGCGGCCCGCGGTGTCGGAGTCGCGCACCGCATCCTTGATGATGGTGGCCACCTCGCGCAGCATGTTGTCGCCCGCCGTGTGCCCGCAGGTATCGTTGACCACTTTGAATCGATCGAGATCGAGGTAGCAAAGGGCGTGGCCCGCGTCCCCGGTCTGCGCGGCATCCATCGCTTCGCGCAGCCGGCGCTCGAATTCGCGCCGATTGACCAGCCCGGTGAGCGCGTCGTGGCTCGCCTGGTAGGTCATCTGCCGGGTGAGTCCGCGCAGCTCGCTGGTGTCGTGCATGACCACCACCAACCCCAGCGTCTCCTTGCCATCCGACTTGAGCGGCGTGACGCTGATCTCGACCGACCGCTCCGGCGAGGTGATCGCGGGCACGAGCACCGCACGCTTGCCCATGGTGACGCGGCCGCCGGTGGCGAGGGCCTTGCGAACGGGGTCGCCAAGCGGGCGCCGGTCGGTCTCATCGACCAGCGAAGCGACCTCCGAAAACGATTTGCCGACGAGCTGATCGAAGGTTTGGCCGAGGAGCACTTCGGCCGAGGTGTTGACGTAGTCGATGCGGCCCTCCGCATCGACGGTGATGACGCTTTCGCCCATCGCATCGAGCGTCACCATGGCGCGCGGCCGCGACGCTGCCCGGCTCGGCGCCGTGCCAGGCAGCATTTCGAGCGCGGTCAGGAGAAGGGCCGGCTCGTCCGCACTGTCGACCAGCGTGCTCGACAATTCGACCCGCGTAACCTCGCCGTGCGCGCCCACCAGCTCGATCTCGTAACGCTCGGCGGCCGGCTCGCCGGCGAGCCGGCGAGCAAGATTATTCTCCACCAGCTCGGCGTATTCCTCGGCGACGAAATCGGCGAGCGGTCTGCCGATCACATCGGCTACGCTCATGCCGAGCATGGAAAGGAAACGCGCATTGGCGAACAGGATGCTCTTCCGGTGCACCAATACCGCATCGTGCACCGCCTCCACCAGGCGCTGGAACAATTGCTCGCGGTCGTTGAGTCTCGCGCCGCGCTTCTCGAGGGTCTCGAGCAGCTGATTGACCGCGCCGCCCAGCTGTCCCAACGATTGCGGCTTGCCCTCGGTGCCGATACGGCCCGCCGAGCCCTCTTCGCGTGTAAGCTTCTCGATCTGTCGGGAAAATTCGTCGACGGCGCGCTCTTGGCGGCGCTTCCAGCTCAACAGGGCGATGATGCCTGCGGCCAAAATAGCTGAGGTCAGGAACCACAAGACGATGGGAGAAAAAGGCAACTCTGACCTCGTTGTTTATGACCAAAGAATACCGCACAGGCATGGCATCCCCTGTTGAAATTGACCATAATCATCGGTTAATCACGAAGAGACACTATGGATACGTTGGCCGCTCGGCAGCAGATGGTGGATCAGCAGATTCGCACCTGGGAAGTGCTCGACCCGCGGGTGCTCGATGCGCTGTCCGCGGTTCCGCGCGAGGCTTTCGCGCCGGCCAAGTACCGCGAGCTCGCTTTCGCGGATGCGCCGCTCCCGATCGGCTGCGGACAGAGCATGCTCGCCCCCAAGATCCAGGGGCGGATCCTCCAGGCGTTGGGGATCAATCCGAGGGACCGGTCGCTCGAGATCGGCACCGGCACGGGCTATCTGAGCGCGGCCATGAGCCTGCTCGGCGGATCCACCCACTCGATTGACATCCACGCGGAACTCACGGCACAGGCTGCCGCGAATCTGCGAGCGGTTCCCCAAGCGCGGGTGACGCTCGAGACGCGTGACGCGTTCGATTCCGCTCCGCTCGGCGAATTCGACGCGATCGCCGTCACCGGATCGATGCCTTTGTACGACCCGCGCTTCGAGCGCGCTCTGCGCGCCGGCGGGCGGCTGTTCGCCGTCGTCGGCTCCGCACCGGTCATGGACGCGATCTTGGTGCGCAGAGTCGATGAGACCGAATGGATTCGAGAGAGCCTGTTCGAGACCGTCATAGACCCGCTGATCAACGCCGCCGCCGCCCCGGCGTTCGTGTTCTGATGGTGGGCGAGCTGACCCCGCAGCAGTTCCTCGACCGGCGCTCGTCCGGCGAGGCGATGACGCTCGTCGACGTGCGCGAGGATTGGGAGACGCAGCTTGCGCCGACCCCCTCGCCGCACATCCATATACGCATGGGCGAGATCGCCGATCGGCTGGCCGAACTCGATCCGCGGGACGCCACCGTCGTGATCTGCCGTTCCGGCGGCCGCAGCCTCGAGGTCGCCCGGTTCCTATCCGCGCGCGGATTCGGGTCGGTGTTCAACCTGGCGGGTGGCATCCTGGCCTGGTCCCGCGATGTCGATCCGGCGATCCCGCAGTACTGATCCAGGTGATATAGTCAGATATAGCACCTAATGAAGCCCTTCCTGATCGCCCTGAGCTTGAGCTTGGCGTGGAGCGCCGCTCCGGCAGCGGACTTGCTCGCCGTGTATCAGCGGGCGCTGCAAAACGACCCCCAGCTCAAGGAGGCCGAAGCCACCCGGCTGGCCGCGCTGGAGTCCAAGCCCCAGGCCCTCGCGGCGCTCCTTCCCCAGCTCTCGGGCAGCGGCACCGCGTCCAAGGAAAAGGATGCCGGACAATCGAACCAGAGCGAGACCGTGGAAGTGGCCGGCGGCCCCACCATCGTCGAGAGCTTCCCGTTCAACGGCCGGGTCACCACCATCACCCACAAATACGGTGTCGACCTGAAGCAGACCCTGTTCCGCTGGGAGAACTGGGTGGCCCTGCAGCGTGCCGACGCCCAGGTGGCGCAGGCGGAGGCGGACTATCAGGCCGCGCAGCAGGACTTGATCGCGCGTGTAGCTCAGCGCTATTTCGACGTCCTCGCCGCACAGGATGACCTCGACGCTCAACGCGGCAACTTGGAGTCGGTGAGTCACCAGCTGGAGCAGGCCGAGAAGCGCTACCAGGTCGGACTCATCGCGGTCACCGACGTGCAGGAAGCTCGCGCGGCCCACGACAGCGGCGCAGCCGCTGTGATCGCCTCCAAGCGACAGCTGGCGTCGGCGCAGGAGGCGCTGCGCGAAATTACGGGAGAGGGGTTCGACACGCTGGCGCGCCCGATCGAGCCTTTCGAGCTTTCGACCCCGGAGCCGAGCAGCGAAGACCGTTGGGTGGAAATGGCCTTGCAGCAGAATCTGTCGCTGGTGTCGAGCCGTCTGTCGGCCGACATCGCGCGGGAGAACGTGAGCTCGGCCCGCGGCGGTCACTTCCCGACGCTGGATCTCGTGGCGAGCCGCTACCGGTTGACGAGCGACGGCGACTACATCAACGCCAATAACACCCCCTATGGCACGACCAGCCTCGACCAATACCAGAACAGCATCGGCATCCAGTTCAGCATTCCGATCTATTCGGGCGGGATGGTGTCCTCGCAGGTTCGGCAGGCTGTCTACCAGCACCGCGCGGCAAAGGAGCGGCTGGAGCGCGTCGCCCGCCAGACCGAGCATGACGCGCGCGATGCCTATCTCGGAGTGCTCTCGGAGATATCCCACGTGCAGGCGTTGCGCCGCGCATTGGAATCCAATGCCACGGCGCTGAACGCCACAGAGTCCGGCTATGAAGCGGGAACCCGGACCGCGGTGGAGGTGCTCGATTCGCGCCGCCAGTGGATTCAAGCCCAAACCGATTACTCACGCAGCCGCTACGACTACATGGTCAATGTGGTGAAGCTCCAGCAAGCGGCCGGCATTCTCTCCGAGCAAACTCTCACGAGTCTCAATCACCTGCTCAAAGATTCTTCCCCGACGACGGGGGCTGCGGCGCCCGAATCAATGGATCGATGAGCGCCGTGAGCCGCTCGACCGCGCCGCGATGCGCGTCAACGAACGCCCGCGCCGACCGCACAGCTTGCTCGCGCGCCGCCGGATCGTGCAGCAATCGGCGTACCGCATTCGCCAAGGCTTGCGAGTCGGCGACCTCGATCGCTCCGCCCTCAAGAATGAGGGGCCGGGCGATGTCCTTGGCATTGGCGGTGTAGGGCCCCGTGATCACGGGCACGCCGAGCACCGCGGGCTCCAGCAGGTTATGCCCGCCCACCGGCACGAGGCTCCCGCCCACGAAGGCGGCGTCGGACGACGCATAAAGCGTCGTGAGCTCCCCGACCGTATCGACCAGCAGCACCTGTGCCTCCGGCCTCACCGCCGCTGCGCTGCTGCGCCTGTCGAAGGGGATTCCGAGGCGCGATAAGAGCGCGGCGACGCTTTCGAACCGCTGCGGATGTCGAGGGACCAGCAGCAGCAGCAAGTCCGGATTCTCGAGGCGAAGTTCCGAGTGCGCGGCGAGAACCTGTTGCTCCTCGCCGGCGTGGGTACTCCCGGCAATCCACACAGGCCTCTTGCCAAGGTAGGTACCGCGCAGTTCGCGGCCCTGCTCGCGTACCGAGTCGCCCAGGCGCATGTCGAACTTCACGTTGCCGACCACATGGGTTCGCGCCCGCGCCGCTCCGACCGCGATGAAGCGTTCGGCGTCCTCGGAAGTCTGGGCGCCGATCAAGTCGGCCGCCGCGACGGTGTCCGCGAACAAGCTGCCGAACCGGCGATATTGCGACACCGATTTCGCGCTGAGCCGTGCGCTCGCGAACGCCACGGGAACATCGCTGCTCCGGCAAGCCCGAATCAGATTCGGCCACAGCTCCGTCTCCAGGATGACCGCCACTCGAGGCCGGACGCGCTCGAGAAAGCGCCGGACGGACCCCGGCGTGTCGTAGGGCAGGAAGCGTATGTCGAAATCGTCGCCAAAAATCGCCCGCGCCCTTGCCCTGCCCGTGGGCGTGGAGGTGGTGAGAACGAACGGGCTGCCCGGATGCCGTGCACGCAGCGCGCGCACCAACTCCGCGGACGCCGCCACTTCCCCCAGGGACACGGCGTGCAGCCACAAAGCGGGCGCCGCGAGGCGCCGGCCCCAGCCGAGGCGCTCGCCCGGGTGTTCCCAGTAAGCGCGATCGCGAAAGCCCCGCAGCAGCACGACGCCAAACGCCACCGGTGCCGTCAGCCTGATCAAAAAGCTATAGATGGCGCGAATCATTCGTCGGTCGCACGGCGCTCCGCATATCCGGCCATCAGGCTTCGCCAGCCGTCGCCGGAAAATCGATCCGGGGGGAGATCGGTGGTTATCTTGGCGAGCGATCGGCGCAGCCGGCTCAAGTTTTGTCCGGCCCAAGCGCCGGCACGGCGCACCCGCCCGCGGTCGAAATCGATGATGCTGACCGCACCCCGGCCGTCGACGAGAATGTTGTGCGCATTGAGATCGGCGTGGTCGACGCCCGCAGCATGGAGCCCCGCGATCGTCGACCCCACGCGTCTCCAGGTGCTTTCGGCCAACGGGCCGGCGGCAAGCAGTCCGCTCATGGATGCCGCGCCCGCGATGCGCCGTGTGATCAGATCGCAACGATACCAAAGGCCGCGCCGCTCGTAGCGCGCCCCCACCGGCACGGGCACCGGCAGCCCCCGCGCCGCCAGGTCCGCGAGCAGGCGATACTCGACGAAGGCGCGGACCCGGGATTCGCCCGTCCATAGGTACCGGTCCTGCGATAACCGGGCCATGAACCCGCCGCGACGATAGTGACGCAGCACCCACTGTTCACTTCCGTGATCGATGAACCAGGCGGCGCCGCGCCCGCCGGCGACCGGCGTAATGCGGCCATTGCGCGCCCAGAACTGCGGGTCGAACAGTGATTGCACCGAGGGCGAAGCGCCGACGCGACCAGCGTCGAGGCGATCAGCATCAAGCAGGGCGGCATCTGCGAGGATGGCGCCGCTCGCAGTAGCCACGCGTCGGCCGTTCATCATGTGTTCGAAGTTTATCACCATCGGCCGCCCGCGAATTTGGCTAAAATGCGCGCATGAGTGACATTACGGTACCGATTTCTCCCGGGGAATTGCTCGACAAGATCACTATCCTGCGCATCAAATCGCGACGCATGACCGACCCCAAGAAGCTCGCCAACGTGCGGGTGGAGCTCGAGGCGCTGGAGGAGACCTGGAAATCGTCGACGTATGCCGGGATGGATGTGGACGCAGACGTGAGCGCGTTACTTGCGGTCAATGAGCGCCTCTGGAGCATCGAGGACGACATCCGCGACAAGGAGCGCGCCAAGGCGTTCGACACGGAGTTCGTGCGCCTTGCCCGTGCGGTCTATATCGAGAACGACGAGCGCGCGGCCATCAAACGCCGGCTCAATGCCAAGCTCGGATCGAGCTTGGTCGAAGAGAAGTCGTACGCCAAATATTAGGGCCTGAGTACACGCCGGGGTTCGGCCCTACGCGGTCGCCGCTCGAGCCACGGGCATATCGGCGCGCACCAGCGTGAATTCCGCCCCGCAATACGAGCACTTCGCCCAACCGCTCGTCTCGATGGGAAGATACACGCGGGGGTGCGAGTTCCACAAATACATGTCGGGCATCGGGCAGGACAGGGGCAGGTCGGCCGGGGTCACGTTGTATTGATGCTGTGCATTGGGTTGAATCGGCATGATCGTCGCTCCGCTGAATCAATCGACGGCGGTTTCAAAGGCTGTTCGCCAAATCTCCCGAACTTTCGCCCGCGTCCCCGCATGCGATGCGGCTTCCACCACGCGCTGTCCGCCCTCCAGCGAGAGGTGATGCAGGATTGTACGATAGTTTATGTAGGTTTCCTTGAGCCACCGGGCTGTTTCGGAATCGACGATTCCGGCAACCGCCAGGCCCTCCAGCTGGCGGATGTTGTCCGAGTGAGCGATGAGTTCGGGATGCTCGGCGGCCGCCCCTAACACCCAGTATTGGACCAGGAACTCGATGTCCCCGATCCCACCCGGATCCTGTTTGATGTCGAAGCGTGACGCATCCGTCTGCGCAAGTTCGCGGCGCATACGCCGACGCATCTCCAGCACATCCTTGCGCAAGCTGTCGCGACGCACGGCCTGGCACAGCGCCGCTTTGCGTACCGCCTCGAAGCGCCGGCACAACGCGCCGTCGCCCCCCACGGCCCGGGCCCGCAGCAAAGCCTGATGCTCCCAGGTCCACGCTTCGTAGTGCTGGTATTGTTCGAATGCGTCGATGCCGGTCATGAGAAAGCCGCCCTTGCCGTTGGGCCGCAGGCGCATGTCGACCTCGTAGAGCCGGCCTGCCGCCGAGTGCATCGTGAGCAGATGCACGATTCGTTGCCCCAGCCGCAAGAAGAAAACGCCGTTATCGATGGGCCGCGCGCCGTCGGTCTGTTGATACTCGCCGGCTGAATCGTGCAGGAAGACGAGATCGAGATCCGACCCGTAGCCAAGCTCCCAACCGCCGAGCTTGCCGTAACCCGCCACCGCCACTTTGACCGTGCGCGCAGCGTCGCGGCTCTCGCCGCAGTGGGGAACACCGTGCATTTTCGTCATCTGCTGCCACGCGAGGTCCATGCAGCATTGCACGATGAGCTCGGCGATGTCCGTGAGGCGATCGCTGACCCGCATGAGCGGCAATCGGCCGGTGAGATCCGCGAGCGCCGTGGAAAACACCGCGACCTTCTGGAACGTGCGCAGCGCCTCCACTTCGCGCTCGGGATCGTCGGCGGGCAATCGCTCGGTGCGCGCCTCGAGCTCACGTATGAAACCGTCGCGGGATGGCAGTTCGTCGAACGCATTCGCATCGATCAGCTCGTCGAGCAGCAGCGGGAACTCGGCGATCTGCCGCGCCAGAAAACCACTGATCGCGCAGACATCGATGAGACGATCGAGCGCCGGTGGCTGCTCCTTCAGGAGGGCCAGATAGGAGGAGCGCGCGCCGATCGCATCGAGCACCCGCAGGACGCGCTCCACCACGGTAGCTGGCGCCGCATGCGAGGCGGCGCGGTTCAGCAAGCGCTGCAATATCACCCGCAGGCGCCGGCGTCCCGCCTCGTCCAGCCTGCGATACGGTGCCGCATGGCGGTACAGCTCCAACTGCCCCGCGACGGCGGGTATTTCGGCGGCCGGAAATCCGCTTTGGGCCAGCTCCTGAGCCACGTCCACTCCCTCCGACTCCAGCCAGCCCAGCGCTTCCTCGCCGATTTTTCGCTGGGCCTCCGGTCCGCCGAGCAGCAACGATTCGAACTGTCGGGTGACCGAACGGCGGACGGTTTCGATGCGGGCACTCGCAGCCGGCCAGCCGGTCACTCCCAGGTTCAGGCAGAGCCGCGCACGGTCGGAGGGCTCCGACGGTATCGAATGCTGCTGCTCGTCGCGAATCATCTGCACGGCGTTCTCCGCCTTTCGCAGCAACAGATACGCATCCGTCAATTCGGTGACCTCCTCGCCCGACAGCGATTTCGTTCCCTTGAGCATCGGCATCACTTCGAGCAGACCCGCGCACTGCAGCCGCCGGTCGCTCCCGCCGCGCACCAGCTGCATCGATTGCACGATGAACTCGACTTCGCGAATGCCGCCCATTCCGAGCTTGAGGTCATCCTGGAGGTCGCGGCGCGCGACCTCGCGGGCGATCAGGGTCTTCATGTCCCGAAGCGACTCGAACACACCGAAGTCGAGGTAGCGCCGATACACGAAGGGCCGTACGAATTCCTGGTTCGCCGCCTCGTAGGCCTTTTCGCCGACGATCGCGCGCGCCTTGATCCAGGCATAGCGCTCCCAGTCGCGCCCATGCTGGTGCAGATAATCCTCGAGCGAGGCGAGACTGACCACCAGCGGCCCCGAGTCGCCGAAGGGCCGCAATCGCATATCGACTCGGAAGACGAAACCTTCCTCCGTGCGTGCGTCCAGCAAGCGGATGAGCTCGCGTCCCAGCCGGGTGAAATAATCCTGATTGTCGATGGATCGCGGTCCATCGGTCTCGCCGGCGCCCTCGAATAGAAACACGAGATCGACGTCCGAGGAGAAATTCAGCTCGCGGCCACCGAGCTTGCCCATCCCGAGCACCACCAGCTCCGCCTCCGCGCCTGCGGCGGTGCGCGGCACGCCGAACGTATCCGCCAGTTGCGTGCGCGCCGCCCGCGCGGCGGCCCGTATGCACGCGTCTGCCAGGATCGATACGTCGCGCAGTGTCTCGCGCACCGAGGCGGCCGCGACGATATCTCTCCAGGCGATGCGCAGCATTTCTCGACGCCGCCAGCGGCGAAGCAGCTTAAGTGCATCCGCCGAGATCGCCGCCGCTGCCGCCAGACGCTCGTATTCGGCGTTTGCAGCAGACGCCGAGTCCGGCGTCCAATGATCGTTCGCCCATGCAAGCGCGCCGGGATCCTGTATCAACGCGGACGCCGCGAACTCGCTCGCCGCGACGACTCGCATCAATTCCTCCCGGCGCCGGCCCGGCAACGAAAGATAGGTGTCGTGCAACGTGCGGCTGGCTTGAGCGCGCTCCCACCAGTGACTTACCGGCTCACGCAGGATCTCGGGAACGTGTTGCAGAAATTGCATTTCAGCAAGGATTGAATCACATTCCGAGCATGATCAGGCCTCCGCTGCAAAGATCGCTGATCGCGTTCGTGCTGATCTTCGCCGCCGGCTTCCTGGGCTATCGCGTGCCGAGCATGGGCGGCCGTCTGCCGCTGATGCTCCTGCCGTCGGGGCTGGCCGTGGCCTGCCTGTGTCGATGGGGGTTGGGCCAATGGCCGGCATTGCCATCGATCTCTCCGCACATACGCCGCTTGTCGTCGCGATGGGGGTGGGCGTGGGTCTCGCGGCTGGTGCGGCGGTAACTTGCTGGATTTTGGAGCGGGCGAATTTCGACCATGGCTTTCGGCGGGCCCGGGATGTCCCCTTGTTTGTGATTGCCGCCGCGCTCGGCATGACGCTCGCTCCCACATGCGCGTTCCTCGGCTTCCTGCTGACCGACATGTCCGGAACTATGCTCTCGACGGTTCGCTGGGTACGCTGGTGGGGCGATGTGACCGCCGGCGTGCTGTTGGTCGCGCCCGCGTTGATCGCCGCCGTTCCTTACAGCTTGAAGCCGCTCGCAGACCGCTGGGGCGAAAGCATCTTGTGGCTCGCGGGAATCGCAATTTGCTGCGTCGCGATATTCACGACGCCCGGCGAGATCGGTAGACCCGTCATTGCCCTTGCCGTGCTGATTCTCATGATCGTCGGCACGATCCAATTCGGACTCGTGGTCTCGGCGGCCGGGGCTTTCGTCATTTCGGCGCTGACCGCTTTGAGCTTCGAATTCAATCGCGGCGCGTTCGGCGGCCTCGAAGAGCTACAAGGTCTCGTCATCACCTGGACCTTCGTCGCGGCGATCAATTTGGTGTGTCTCAGCATCACCGCCCTGCTCGCCGAGCGCGATTCGGCCGCGCGCGCGAAATTACAGGCAGAGCACCGCTACGCGGAGACCTTCGACGGCAGCCCGCAACCCATTTGGGTCCATGACCGCGCAACGCTCAAATTCCTGATGGTCAATGAGGCCGCACTGCGCCAGTACGGTTGGAACCGCGAAGAAATCCTGGCGATGAGCGTCGGCGCCCTCACCCCTGCCGGCGAACCGCAATGGACGGAGGGCCTCTCCAAAGCGCAGGCGATGTCCATGGAACCACTCGAGATGCGTCACCTGACCCGGGACGGCCGCGTGCTCGAAGTCGAGGTGTGGAGCCGCTCGATCGACTTCGCCGCTCAACCCGCGGAGTTGGTATTCGCAGTCGACGTGACCGAACGGCGCGCATTCGGCCGCATCGGCCAGGAGATGCACGACGGGCTCGGACAGGAGCTCACCGGCCTGGCGTTATCGGTCCGGGCGCTGGCGAATCGGGCCGCGCGCGAGCGCGAGGCGATCGCCGAGGAACTCAGTGAGCTCGCCTCACTCGCCTCGAATTGCATCGGGGACGCGCGCCTGATCGTCCAAGGTTTGACCCCGCTGAGCGACGGCAATCTCGAGGCGGCCCTCGAGGGATTGGCTCAGCGAAGTTCCCTGAGCGGCATCGCGGTTCGGTTCCACCCCATCCGCGACGCGCTGGTCTGCATCGATCTGAAGGCGCGGAATCACCTGTATCGTATCGCCCAAGAAGCGGTGCAGAACGCGCTCAAACATGCGGGCGCGAGCACGGTCGAGATCGAACTGCACGTGCGCGAGGACGGCATCCGGCTGCATATCTTCGACAATGGCCGCTGGATATCGGCCGATCCTCCCGCGGGCGTCGGTCTCGGGATGCGCACGATGCGCTTTCGGGCAAGCGCGATCGGCGGCAAGCTCAGCATCAGCCATCGCGATGAGGGTGATTCGGTGGTCTGCGAGGTGGCGCAGCCGCGGGCGCGCAGCGACGGTGAGGGCGCCGCAGGCTAGCGACAGTTCGCGACGATGAAAAGCCTGGGAAACGCCAACAGCACTGTGCCATCCGCCGATACAGGGTACGCGCTCTCGATGGCACGCCTATACCGGGCCAGATAGTCGGCACGCTCGACCGAATCGAGCGGTGCGAGGAAAGGCAGCAAGCCTGTCCCCTTGAACCACTCGACGATCGCATCCGCTCCCGCGAGAGCATGATAATAAGTCGTCCGCCACACATCGACACGCGCACAGCTCGCACGCAAGAGACGGTAGTACCAGTCCGCGGGCTCGATCCGGACGCGTGATCGATCGGCCTCGGCGAGTTTCTTGCGCCACGGCTCGTCATCGGCAATCTGCCGCATCAGCTTCTGAGCCGGCTCGTCCAGATTGTCGGGTACCTGAACCGCGAGCCAACCACCCCTGCGGAGCCTGGCGGCGAGCGCTGGAAACAGCTCGGCGTGTCCGGGCACCCACTGCAACACGGCGTTGGCAAAGATCAGATCGACACCTTCCGGACTCGCTCCGACATCCTGCGTCCACGCGCGAACGTCGGCGACCTCGAATCGGATTCCCGGGAGCCGCCCGCGCGCGGCTGCGATCATGTCAAGAGAGCTGTCGATACCAATGATGCGGGCCGTCGGGAAACGTGCGGCGAGCAGCTCGGTCGAATTCCCGGGTCCACAGCCGATGTCGATCGCGACATCCACCCCGCCCGGCGCGATGACCGACAGCAAGTCGCGGGCCGGGCGGGTTCGCTCCTGTTCGAACGCAACGTATTGTTCAGCCGACCAGCTCACGGGGTTCGCTCGCGCAGGCCATGGAGATTCCACGCTTCTCCGGCCCGAACAGCACCATGAGCGTGATGATCAACGCCACGCATCCGACGACGATGGCCATCGCCAGTCCGTAGTTGTTGCCGTGAGCGTCGGCGATCATGAGCTGCAGATTCAGATTGATGGCGGCCAGGAGATTCCCCAGCTGATAAACGACCCCCGGAAAGGTGGCACGAATCTCGGGCGGCGACAGTTCGTTCAAGTGCGCCGGTATCACGCCCCAGGCACCCTGCACGGCGATTTGCATGAGGAACGCGCCTGCACCGAGGATGAGCGGCGTCGAGGCGAATGCCCAGAACGGCAGCGCCGGCAGCGCGAGCAGCGCCGCGATCACGATGGAGCGACGGCGCCCCAGCTTCTCCGACAACGCGCCGAAGAACAAACCTCCGCAGATGGCGCCCACGTTTCCGATCGCGGTGAGCAGCGCGGTCAGATGGGTATCGAAGTGATGCTGCTCCCTCAAGAAGTTGGGATAGGAATCCTGCGAACCGTGACTGAAGAAATTGAACGCGGCCATGAGCACGATGGCGTAGACCGCGAGTCTCCACTCGCGTGAGAGAACGGCGAGAACGCTCGCGCGCGGCGCGCTTTGCTGGATTTTCCAGGCAGGTGATTCCTCGATGGCCATCCGGATGAAGAACACCAGCACGGCGGGGACGGCACCCAGCACGAACATGTAGCGCCACCCCAGCCGGTCGTAGAAAAGGTATACCGCAAGCGATGCGAGGAAGTAGCCCGACGGGTAGCCCACCTGCAGTAGGCCCGACACTGCCCCGCGCGCCGACGCCGGAATGCTCTCCATGGCCAGCGCCGATCCCAATCCCCATTCGCCGCCCATCGCGATACCAAACAGCGCGCGAACGATGAGCAACGTGGTCATGCTCGGCGCGAATCCCGATGCGACCTCCAACAGCGAATACGCCAGAATGTTCCACATCAGGGCCGGCTTGCGGCCGAACCGGTCGCCGAGACGCCCGAACAAGAATGCACCGACCGGTCGCGTGGCGAGCGTGAGGAAAACGGCGGTCACAACAACCTGCCGGCTGGAGTGCAGTTCGACGGAGATGTCCTTGAACATGAACACCATGAGGAAAAAATCGAACGCGTCCAACGTCCAGCCCAGATAGGCCGCGATCACGACGTTGCGTTGGGCTGTGGTCCAGGTCATCGCTGTACTTTGGCACGAACTCTCTTGCAAGGCAGCATGGAAATGCGCGGCCGTATGGGGAGCCTTGCGGCCGGTTGGCACGCGGCAAAAACTCCCCGTTAAGCTCTTCGTCTAGCTCTATTTTTCTGGTCGTTTCCAACAGAAATTAGATGCCTAACACATTGTTTCCTCGATTATTTTATGTATTATACTGTATATACAATCAGCTTGATGGAGGTGGCTCATGGACGGAATGTTGCTGGACACCGAAGAGCTGCCGATCGATGAACTCGAAGCTCGGATTACCGAACTCGCGGGACACTTAAACGCCGCGCATTACCGCTGGCTGTTGCTAATCCGCGAGTTCGACCGGCGCGTGGGATGGGGAGACGGGAAATTGGCGTCCTGCGCCCATTGGTTGAACTTCAAATGCGGGCTGAATCTGGGCGCGGCTCGCGAGAAGGTGCGCGTTGCCCACGCGTTATCGGAGCTTCCGCTGATATCGGCTTCCATGGCGTGCGGAGAGTTGAGCTATTCCAAGGTACGAGCATTGACCAGAGTGGCCTCTCAGGCGACCGAAAAAGATCTCTTGAACATCGCCCTGCATGGCACCGCCCATCACGTAGAGAAGACGGTACGGCTCTTCAGGCGGGCGATGCACGCCGAAGAACTCTTGAACGAGGCGAACCAGCAGGTGGGCCGCGCTCTTTCCTATCACTACGAAGAAGATGGAAGTCTGGTGCTCAGGGCGCGTATTCCTGCTTTAGGCGGTGCGCTCGTGGTAAAGGCGCTGGAAGTCGCGATGGCGCAGCTTCCCGAAACCGAAGTGGTCGTGGACACTTCCGAGACGCGCTTCTTGGATCACGCGGCTCGCAGGGCCGACGCCTTGGTGCGAATGGCGGAAAGCTCGCTGAAGCGCCGGGGCGCGGATTCAAAGACCGCTGAGCACTACGAGGTCGTGGTGCACGTGGATGCTGAAACTCTTTGTGCCGATGCACCGGGGCGCAGTCATGTGGAACGTGGTCCGACCCTTCCCATCGAGACCATCCGTCGCATCGGATGTGATGCGAGCTTGGTGGCCGTGCTGGAGGATCGTGACGGCAACGTCCTCAACGTCGGGAGAAAGACCCGAAGCATACCGCCGGCCATTCGCAGAGCACTGGCTTCGCGCGATCCAGGCTGTCAATTTCCGGGCTGCACGTTCACGAGGTTCCTGGATGCGCATCACATCAAACACTGGGCGCATGGCGGGGAGACCAAGCTCGCCAATTTGGTCACGCTCTGCCGGTGGCATCATCGTTTGGTGCATGAGGGTCAGATTGAGGTCGAACTTCGCGGCGAAGGCGGTTGGCGATTCTCGAAGCCGGATGGGCAGGAGTTCCGTCCCGTAGATCCCGATGCTCTGGTCGAGTATGAGGGGACGGAGATCGAGACAGCTCATCGCGCGCAGTGCCTGTCCATCACCGCGAATACTGCGGCGACGCGCTGGCGTGGGGAGCGGATGGACTACGATCTGGCGGTATTCCTTTTATGCGACAAAGCCGAGCGGGAGCTTGCCGCCCGAGCCGATGCTTTCGTCGCTCAGGACGTTTCCGCGGCAACGCGCAAGCTGCGGCCGGCCGCCGGGGCCGTCGTGGGCGATAGCGGCGACCACAACTCGATGACGATCGGGTCTAACTGACCGCCGTCACGGCGAGTCAAAGGCTTCGGCACGTTGCCACGCGGGCCGCGCCTTGCATCTGGCGACGTACGCGGCAATCGCGTCGTCGGCCGAGTGCAGTCCGAATTTGATGAGCCAGGCCGTGCTCGTTCCAAGCAAGACGTCGGCAGCCGAGAAACGCGTCCCCAAGATCCATTCTTTTTTCGAGAGTTCGCTTTGCAAGGTCGAGATCATGAGGTCGTAGCTTCCCCATCCATAGGATGCCGGCCTTGGCTCGAGTTTTGCGAACTTCTCCGCCATCGACGGCTCGATGACGGAATTCGTGTACGTCACCCACTGCAAGAAGCTTGCGCGATCGGGGTGCCCCACCGGCGGCCCGAGGTGGGTTGCCGGGTACTGATCCGCGATGTAGATGCAGATCGCTCCCGAGTCGGACAGGCGAGCCGGGCCGTCCTCGAGCGCCGGCACCTTGCCCAGCGGGGAAACCGCCCGGAAGGCGGGATCGCTCTTGGACTTCTCGTCACGGATATCGACGGCGATACGCTCGTATTTAAGTCCGGATTCTTCGAGCAGCCACGCGATGCGGAACGCGCGGGTATTCCGGCCCCAGTATAGTTTCATAGGACCCCTTTTTACCCCAAGGAGAACATTGTGGCCATAAAATCCTGCAGCTTAAGAGCGCACAGCCGGGCTGGAAGCGCACAAAGAAAAGGCCCCGCCGATCGTTAAATCGGCGGGGCCCGTATCGTCCACCGCTTGCGCGGCGGCGGAATTACATATCCATTCCGCCCATGCCACCCATGCCACCGCCCGGTGCACCGTGCGCGTGCTCATCTTCCTTAGGAGCCTCGGCAATCATGACTTCGGTCGTCAGCAACAGGCCCGCCACCGAGGCGGCGTTCTGCAGTGCCAGACGCGTGACCTTGGTCGGATCCAGGATGCCGAGCTCGATCATGTCGCCGTACTCGCTGGTCGCAGCGTTGTAGCCGAACGTGCCCTTGCCCTCGCGGACCCGGTTCAACACGACGGCCGCATCTTCACCCGCATTGGTGACGATCTGCCGCAGCGGCTCTTCGATCGACCGGGCCAGGATCTTGATGCCGGTGGTCTGGTCCTCGTTGGCTCCCGTGAGCTTCTCGATGGCCTTGAGCGCACGCACCAGCGCCACGCCGCCGCCCGGAACCACGCCCTCTTCGACGGCCGCACGGGTCGCGTGCAGAGCGTCTTCGACGCGCGCCTTCTTTTCCTTCATCTCGATCTCGGTGGCAGCGCCAACCTTGATCACGGCGACCCCGCCGGAGAGCTTGGCAACGCGCTCCTGCAACTTCTCCTTGTCGTAATCGGAGGTCGCTTCCTCGATCTGCTGACGGATGCTCTCGACGCGGCCCTTGATGTCCGCGGCCTTGCCGGCACCGTCGATGATGGTGGTGTTCTCTTTCTCGACCAACACCTTCTTCGCCTCGCCGAGGTCGTTCAGCGTCGCCTTCTCGAGCGACAGACCGACTTCATCGGAGATGACCGTTCCGCCTGTGAGGACCGCAATGTCCTGCAACATGGCTTTGCGGCGATCGCCGAAGCCCGGCGCCTTGACGGCGGCAACCTTGACGATGCCGCGGATCGTGTTGACGACGAGCGTGGCCAATGCCTCGCCTTCGACGTCTTCGGCGACGATCAGCAGCTGACGGCCGCCCTTCGCGATGCCCTCGAGCAGCGGGAGGAGCTCACGGATGTTGGAGATCTTCTTGTCCACCAACAGGATCAGCGGCTTGTCGAGCTCGGCGCTCTGGCTCTGCTGATTGTTGATGAAGTACGGTGAGAGATAGCCGCGGTCGAACTGCATGCCTTCGACCACTTCCAGCTCGTTCTCGAGGGCCGAGCCCTCTTCGACCGTGATCACGCCTTCCTTGCCGACCTTCGCCATCGCATCCGCAATCGTCTTGCCGATGCTCTCGTCGGAATTCGCGGAGATCGTACCGACCTGCGCGATCGCCTTCGGGTCCTTGCAGGGTTTGGACAGCTTCTTGAGCTCTTCCGTGGCGGAAGCGACCGCGAGGTCGATGCCGCGCTTCAGGTCCATCGGGTTCGCGCCCGCCGCGACTGACTTCAAACCCTCGCGAATGATGGCTTGCGCCAGCACGGTCGCGGTGGTGGTGCCGTCGCCGGCCTCATCGGAGGTGTTGGAAGCCACTTCCTTCACCATCTGCGCGCCCATGTTCTCGAATTTGTCCTTGAGCTCGATCTCCTTCGCGACCGAGACACCATCCTTCGTGACGGTGGGGGCACCGAAGCTCTTGTCGAGCACGGCGTTGCGGCCCTTGGGGCCCAGCGTCACCTTGACGGCATTCGCCAGGATGTTGACACCCTTGAACATGCGTCCACGAGCGTCATCGCTGAATCGTACGTCTTTCGCAGCCATTGGCTATTTCCTCTAAATTGATTTGATAACGATAAGGTGGGGCGAGGCGCTTACTTGCCTTCGACCACGGCCATGATGTCTTCTTCACGCATCACAACCAGCTCGTCGCCATCCATTTTGACTTCGGTGCCGGAATACTTGCCGAAAAGGATCTTGTCGCCGACTTTCACGTCGAGCGGGCGGATCTCGCCACTCTCCAAGATCTTGCCCTTACCAACGGCGATGACCTTTCCGAAGATGGGCTTCTCGGTCGCGGTGTCCGGGATCACGATGCCGCCTGGGGACTTACGCTCCTCTTCTTCGCGTTTCACGATCACACGGTCATGAAGGGGTCGAATCTTCATAGAACAAGACTCCTGATATCTGGGTTACGGTTTTTAATGGGCCGGGAGTGTTAGCACTCTCTGCCTGTGGCTGCTAATAATAGCGGCGGATTTCCGGGAATCAAGGGGGAGGATGAGTTTCCTGCGGAATCTCGTTGCCGTGACCCCGGTTATTATAGAGTGCGACCATGAGCCCCAACCGCTTCTTGATTATGTTGACTCTATTGGCCGTCCTGAGTGGCTCGGCCGCGGCCAAGCCCTGGTGGATGCGTGGCGTCGACTCCAACGAAACCGATTTTCTGGCCCCCGACGTGGCATTTCGCGCGGGCGCCCGTCTGGACGGCGGGACGCTGCGGGTCAGATGGGTGATTGCCGACGGTTACTACCTGTATCGGGCCAAGATGGCGGTGGCGGCCGAAAGCCCCGATCTGGTGGTTTCCGGCATCGATCTTCCCCGGGGAACGCTCAAAACGGACCCTTATCTGGGCACCCAGGAGATCTATACACAGCAAATCGAGGGCACCGTCGCTTACCGACGCCTCGATTACGGTGCCCATCCGCTTCAGATCAAAGTGACCTACCAGGGCTGCGCCGAGGCAGGTCTTTGCTATCCGCCCATCACCAAGGTGCTTTCTCCTGTCGGCAGCGGGACTGCCCCGCCGCCTCAGTCCCATTCATGGGAGGGCATTGCCATCGGCGGCGGAGCCTTGGCGTTCCTTGTAGCCGGGTTGTTACTCCGCAAGGGACGCACGCTGCCGCTGCCGGCGGCATGAACGACCGGCTATTTCGCCTCGCCTGCGCCCTATTGGTCGTCATCGTCGCGGTTTGGGCAGGCGCGCGGATTCACGCGAGCCGGATGGCGCTGAACAACGCTGTGGGGACACCCAACGCCGGCGGCGAGACCAGCCCCTCGATACCCGGCAATCTCGCGGGCGAAATCACTCCTCAGCCTGCGAAGATTCCGGACCGGTTGCCCGCGTTTTCCCTGAGTGATCTCGCTGGCAAATCGACGCCCATCGGAACTTGGACCGGGAAATCGCTGGTCATCAACTTCTGGGCGACCTGGTGTGCACCCTGCCGCCGCGAAATCCCCTTGCTGGAGGGGTTAGCGGGAGAATGGGGGGGACGAGGGGTGCAGGTGATCGGAATCGCGGTGGACCATCGGATCGAGGTCGCGAGTTATGCGCGCCAACTCAACATCGAATATCCGATCCTGATCGGGGAGCAGGACGCGCTCGACGTGGCGAGTTCGCTGGGCTTTGACTCGCCGGTGTTTCCATTTACGGTATTCACCGACAGCCGTGGCGAGCTGGTCGCGCTCTATGTGGGCGAGTTGCATGAGCCCCAAGCCACCCTGATCCTGTCCGTAGTCCAGAATCTGAATCAGGACCGCACCGCGCTCGCAGAGGCGCGCCGCACCATCGCCGCAGGTCTGCAGAAGCTGCGGGCTGGCAAACCCGGCTAGCGCTTTCCGGCGAAGTTCGCGTAAGAAGCTTGCCAAATCAGGTCACTTTCCGGTTAATATCGCGCATCTTTTTAGGTACCGATGACCTGAATGTCGACGATGGCGCGTATCCTTCTGCTCAATGGACCCAATTTGAACTTGCTCGGTACCCGGCAGCCGGAGATTTACGGGGCGACGACGCTGACCGAAATCGAGGCCAAGCTCAAGGGTCTGGCGAGGGCGCAGGGCCATGAGCTCCTTGCCCTGCAAAGCAACGCCGAGCACGAACTGGTCGCCAAGGTGCAGTCGACGCAGACCGATCGCGTTGGCTTCGTGATCATCAACCCCGGGGCTTTCACGCACACGAGCATCGCGCTTCGGGACGCATTCCTCGCCGTGCCCGTACCGTTCATCGAGGTTCATCTGAGCAACATATTTGCACGGGAAGAGTTCAGGCATCGCTCGTATTTGTCCGATCTCGCCGCCGGCTGCATCGTCGGATTCGGCCCCATTGGCTACGAGCTCGCGTTGACCGCTGCCTGTGCGCGCTTGGCCGCGGCGTAGCCTTACACCAGGAATTAATTCGAAGGGGTTTTCGGATGGACATTCGAAAAGTGAAGAAGCTGATCGAGCTTCTGGAAGAGTCCGGCATTTCGGAGTTGGAAATCTCGGAGGGCGAGGAATCGGTGCGCATCAGCCGACATCCACGAGTGTCGATGACCGCGCCGGCGATGGCCGGAGCTGTGCCGAATCAACCGGCGCCGATTGCCGCCGCCGCGCCTGCCTCAGCGGCAAAGCCGGCCACCGCCGCCGGCGAGCACAAACCGCGGAATGACGATCAGACCATCACCTCGCCCATGGTGGGCACCTATTACTCCGCTTCGGCGCCCGGAGCCAAAACGTTCGTTGAGATCGGCCAGGAAATCAAGGTTGGACAGATCCTCTGCATCATCGAAGCCATGAAGATGATGAATCAGATCGAATCCGACAAAGCGGGACGCGTCACGGCGATCCTTGCCAAGAACGGCGAGCCGGTCGAATTCGGCCAACCGCTGTTCATCATCGAATAACCGCGATGATCGAGAAAGTCGTCATCGCCAACCGCGGCGAGATTGCGCTTCGCATCCTTCGGGCATGCCGCGAGCTCGGAATCAAGACGGTCGCCGTGCACTCGACCGCGGATTTCAACACCAAGCACGTTCTGCTGGCGGACGAGACCGTCTGCATCGGGCCGCCACAGGCCGCACTGTCGTACTTGAACATGCCCGCCATCATCAGCGCCGCGGAAGTGACCGACTCCGTGGCCATCCACCCCGGTTACGGCTTCCTGTCGGAGAACGCGGATTTCGCAGAGCGCGTCGAGAAAAGCGGATTCATATTCGTCGGCCCGCGCGCCGAGACCATCCGCCTGATGGGCGACAAGGTCTCCGCGATCAAGGTGATGAAGGCCTCGGGCGTGCCGTGCGTGCCGGGTTCCGACGGACCGGTCGGCGCCGACGCGGACGAGAATTTCCGTATCGCCAAGGACATCGGCTACCCCTTGATCATCAAAGCATCGGGCGGTGGCGGCGGTCGCGGCATGCGTGTAGTGCACACGGACGCCTCGCTTCTCAACGCGATCAGCGTCACACAATCCGAGGCTCTTGCGGCGTTCGGCAATCCGCAGGTCTACATGGAGAAATTCCTGGAGCGGCCGCGCCACATCGAATTTCAAGTGCTCGCGGACAACTACGGCAATGTGGTGCATTTGGGTGAGCGGGATTGCTCGATGCAGAGACGCCATCAAAAGGTGCTGGAAGAGGCGCCTGCTCCGGGCCTCACGGCCAAACAACGCAAGACCATGGGTGAGCGGTGCGCGCGGGCCTGCCGCGAAGTCGGCTATCGCAATGCGGGCACGCTGGAGTTTCTCTACCAGGACGGCGAGTTCTACTTCATCGAGATGAACACGCGCGTGCAAGTCGAACACCCGGTGACGGAGCTCGTCACCGGCATCGACATAGTCAAGACGCAGCTGCTCATTGCGGCCGGAGAGGCGCTGCCGTACACCCAGAACGATATTCAAATTCGGGGCCACGCCATCGAATGCCGCATCAACGCAGAAGACCCGAAGACGTTCGTCCCCTCGCCCGGGCCGATCAGACTGTGGCATTCCCCGGGTGGGCCCGGTATCCGCGTCGACAGCCACGTGTACACGGGCTACAACGTGCCGCCGTTCTATGACTCGATGATCGGCAAGGTCATTTCCTCCGGTGACACACGGGACACGGCGATCGCGCGCATGCGCAATGCGCTCGCCGAGATGGTTGTCGAGGGAATCAAAACCAATATTCCCCTGCACCAGGAGATCTTCAATCATTCCGCATTCCGGCAGGGCGGCACGGACATCCACTACCTGGAGCGGCGGCTCGGATTGAAATGAGCACCGCCGGCGCTCGTTCGAGCACCTGCTTGCCGCACGATCATGCTCTATGAGATCGAATTTCCGCTTGCCAGCCTGAACTCAGAGACGGTCGAGGCGGCGCTTCAGGACATCGGAGCGATTTCCGTCACCTTCGTGGATCGCGGCGACGAGCCCGTGCTCGAACCCAAACCCGGCGAATTCAGGTTATGGAGCGATACGTCGGTGCGCGCACTGTTCGACGATGCCCACGAGGCAGCCGTTATGATCGGCGAATTGGCCTCGCGCTTGGGGTCGCACATCACCGCCGCAGCAACGCTGCGAGCCGTCGAAGCGAGGGATTGGGAACGTGCGTGGATGCAGGACTGGAAATCCATGCGCTTCGGGCGTCGGCTCTGGGTATGCCCGACCGAGGATGAGCCGCCCGCTGATCCGGACGCCGTGGTGGTCCGCTTGGACCCCGGGCTGGCGTTCGGCACTGGAACGCATCCCACGACGGCGCTGTGCCTGCAACTGCTCGATGCGTTGCCGCTTGCCGGCCGCTCGATGATCGATTACGGCTGCGGGTCCGGCATCTTGGGCATTGCCGCATTGAAACTGGGCGCATCCCACGTGATCGCCGTCGATCTGGACCCACAGGCGCTGATCGCCACCCGCGACAACGCGAACCGCAATCACGTTGCAGCGCGACTGGAGATACAAGGCGTGCCGGCTGTGCTCAGCGCCGCCGATCTGGTCGTCGCGAATATCCTGGCCGAGCCCTTGATCGAGCTGTTCCCGGTACTTCGGGCAGCCTGCAAGGCAGGCGCCGACCTCGTGCTGTCCGGCCTGCTGAAGTCGCAGGCCTACGCGGTGAAAGCCGCGTACTCCTCCGGTTTTGATATGGTGCAGGTCTTTGGGCGCGACGACTGGTGCTGCATCCACGCTCGGAGAACGGCTTAGCTTGTACACGCAGTGCATAAAATGCGAGACCGTATTCCGCTTGTCGGCGGAGGTGCTGCGCGCGGCGGGCGGCCAGGTGCGCTGCGGTCGCTGCGGCGAGGTGTTCAATGCGCTCGCTCGATTGGCGGAGGACCCGAGCGCGTTCCCGGCCGCAGAATCGGCCATCGACTTGGAAACGCGCGCCAACGAGATTTTGGAATCGACCGTTCCGCCGATGAAGAAGCCGGGCGAATCGCCCACGACCAACGATGACATCATAGAAATCGAGGATTTCGATTCGCACGAAGTGGACTTTGCACGCCTGCAGGTGGTGGAAAAGTTCGTCGAGGATTATGAATCGAATGCGCAGGTGCCCTCGCCGGCGCCCGCGCCCGCGCCGGTGCCGGCGCCCGCGCCACGGACCGCGCCGCCGCCTGGATCGGCAGCCGCACCTCAATCATCCCCGCCGCCCGCAGCCAAGCCTGCTGCGGGCGCACCTGCACCCAAAGCTATAAAGGCTGCGCCTGTCGCGGCGCCTGCGCCTGCCGCGGCGCCCGCCGCAGCGCCTGCGATGACATCCCCGGCTGCGCCACGGAAGGTTCCTGCAGCGGGCGTCGCTGGTAAGGCGCCGACGGCGATGCGAGCCGACGAAGATTCGGTGGGCGACGGATCGATGGAGTTCACCCTGCCGCCCGGCGAGTTGGATCGCGTGTTCATCGAGTCATCGACACCGGGGCGTCCGCCGTTTGGCGCAAAGGCGGACCCGAACGACGTCGCGCCGGCGGGCGAAGCCTCCCACGGGCCCGGTTCGCCTGCCAATCTCGGCGGCGGATTGGTGTCGGAGAGCGCGCGGCTCGAAATGCTGGCAGGAGTCGCGCAACCTGAGCTTGCCGAGATTCCTCAGGCGCCGCAGAGGACGATACCCTTCAACGTGTGGCTGGGAGCGGCAGTGTTCCTCGCGTTGCTCCTGTGCGCGCAGTGGATCCATGGCAACCGTGAATGGTTTGCCACGCATGCGCCCTTGCGCGGATCCCTGCACGGCCTCTACGCGGCGCTCGGTGTCGCCGTGGCCGCACCCGCGAATCTCTCCGCCTATCAATTGCGCCAATGGGGAGTGACCGGCGATCCAAGCGCGAGCGGGACCTTGCGCGTGCGCGCGAGCATCCTGAACACCGCGGCGCAGCTGCAACCGTATCCGCTGCTGCGCGTGACGCTGGCCAACCGCTTCGGCGCCAAGATCGGCATGCGCGATTTCGAGCCCGCCGAGTACATGGGCAAGCCGGTCGCGCGCATGCTCGCGCCGGGAGAGCGCGCGGACGCGACGCTCGACATCGTCGATCCCGGCAAGGATGCGGAAGGCTTCGAGATCGACGTCTGCGTACGCGGTGTCGAGCAGAAAATTTCGTGTGCCGGCGACGTGGCGGCGCACGCGAAGCAGCCACATGCCGGAAGTTAGAACGTGGCCCTGAGGATCGGACCCTACTTGCTCCGCTCCAACGTGGTGCTCGCGCCGATGGCGGGCGTCACCGATCGACCGTTTCGCATGCTGTGCCGGAAGTTTGGCGCGGGTCTGGCGGCGTCCGAGATGCTGAGCTCCGATGCGCGCCTGTGGCATACGCCAAAATCCCGTCATCGCAGGGATCACCGCGGCGAACCCGGCCCGCGTGCCGTGCAAATCGCGGGCTTCGATCCGCAGATGATGGCGGATGCTGCGCGCCGAAATGTCGATGCCGGCGCCCAGATCATCGACGTCAACATGGGCTGTCCGGCAAAAAAAGTTTGCAACCGTCTGTCGGGCTCGGCGTTGATGAAGGACGAGGATTTGGTGGCCCGCATCCTCGAAACGGTCGTCGCCGCCGTGAGCGTGCCGGTCACCTTGAAGACGCGCACCGGGTGGGACCCGTTCCACAAGAACGGCATTCGCATCGCGCGAATTGCCGAGGCTTGCGGCATTCAGGCACTGGCCGTCCACGGCCGCACGCGCACGGACATGTTCCGGGGAGTTGCTGAGCACGATACGGTTCGAGCGATCAAGAGCAGCGTCAAAATCCCAGTGCTCGCGAACGGCGATGTCGATTCGCCGATGCGCGCAATGGAGATTCTGAACTACACGGGTTGCGACGGCGTAATGATCGGAAGAGCCGCGCAAGGCCGGCCATGGATTTTCGACGAAGTCAATTTTTTCGTCGAGACGGGGAAATTGCGCGAGGATCTAGCGCAGGAAAATGTCCGTGATATTATGCGCGCCCACCTCGAAGACCTATACGATTTCTATGGCGATGAGATTGGTGTTCGAGTGGCACGTAAACACTTGAGTTGGTATTTCCGTCAACATCCTGGACAAGAGGCTTTGCGGGACCGTCTCGTACGAATCGAGACGCCGCAGGAACAACTGGCCACTTTGTTGGACCAATACGACACGCGTGTGGCTCGCGCATCATGAGCGCACATAGTTGAAAAATAAGAATGATCTGCAGGGATATCGGGTGGGACTATGGTCGCAAAGAAGAAAGCCAGGGCTCGCAGGGACCTCGTCGCGACATTCAACGGTCGCGACCTGAAGGTCAACGGGAAAGGCGTGCCGCTGCGCTCGCAAGCCGAAGAGGCCTTGCAGTGCTATTTCGAGACATTGAACGGCCACAAGCCTGCGCATCTGTATGAGTTGGTGATGCGCGAGGTCGAGGAGCCGCTGTTCAAGGTCGTGATGGGTCACGTGCACGGCAACCAGAGCCGCGCCGCGACCATTCTCGGCATCAACCGCGGCACATTACGCAAGAAACTCAAAGAGTTCGGGATCAACGAGTAGGGACAACATTGCTCACGCCCGTACGTCGCGCACTGCTGAGCGTCTCCGACAAGACCGGGATCGTCGAGTTTGCGCGCGAGCTGCGAGAGCGGGGCATCGAGATTCTGTCCACCGGCGGAACCGCCAACCTCTTGGTTCGTCACGGTATTTCCGTCAAGGAAGTCGCCGAACACACCGGTTTTCCGGAAATCATGGGCGGCCGCGTCAAGACGCTGCATCCGAAAATTCATGGCGGCCTTCTCGGGCGCCGCGGGGTGGACGAGGAAGTCATGCGCGAGCACGAGATCGAGCCCATCGATTTGCTGGCGGTGAATCTCTACCCCTTTGCCGCGACGGTCGCCCGTCCCGACTGTACGTACGACGAGGCCGTGGAGAACATCGACATCGGCGGTCCTGCAATGGTCCGTGCGGCAGCCAAAAACCACGCCTCGGTCACCGTGGTGGTCGATCCCGCCGATTACCGCGCGCTCCTCGATGAGCTCGCGGCCAATCAGGGCGCGACCAACATCAGCATGCGCCGGGAGCTCGCAGCCAAGGCGTTTGCCCACACGGCTCAATACGATTCCATGGTGTCCGCTTATTTCACCGGCGCGATCGGCGCCGAATCGGCGACGTTCCCCAATGACTTGAACCTCTCCTTTCGCAAGCACCTCGATCTGCGATATGGCGAGAACCCGCACCAACAGGCCGCGTTTTACACCGATCCGCGCGCGATCGGCGCATCGGTGACACAAGCGCGCCAATTGCAGGGCAAGGAACTGTCCTACAACAACATCGCCGACAGCGACACCGCGCTCGAGTGCGTGCGCCAGTTCGACGCTCCGGCTTGCGTCATCGTGAAGCACGCGAATCCCTGCGGCGTTGCGACGGCCTCATCCATCGCATCGGCTTACGTGAACGCGTATCGCACCGACCCAACTTCCGCCTTCGGCGGGATCATCGCGTTCAATCGGGAGCTGGATGCCGCCACCGCGCGAGCGATCGTGGAACGGCAGTTCGTCGAGGTGATTCTCGCACCCAGCGTCTCCGGCGAGGCACGCGCGATCGTCGCCGCCAAGGATGACGTGCGCGTGCTGGAATGCGGCGATCTCGCGAAGCCGGCCTCCCAGATGCTCGAATACCGGAGCGTTACCGGCGGTTTGCTGGTGCAAACTCGCGATGCAGCCTCGGCGCGCGCCGAGGACCTACGGGTGGTCACCAAGCGCGCGCCCAGTGAGCAGGAACTCGAGGACCTCTTGTTCGCCTGGCGCGTCGCTAAATATGTCAAATCAAACGCCATCGTCTGCGTCAGAGACGGCACCACCCTGGGCGTCGGTGCCGGTCAGATGAGCCGGGTGGTCAGCAGCAAGATTGCGGCCCTCAAGGCGACGGATGCCGGCCTGACGCTGAAGGGCGCCTCCGCCGCCTCCGACGCATTCTTTCCGTTTCGCGACGGTCTCGACGTGGTCGCGGAGCTCGGAATCGAATCGATCATCCAGCCCGGCGGATCCAAGCGCGATGCCGAAGTCATCGGTGCGGCGGATGAGCACGGCATCGCCATGGTGTTCACCGGCACTCGTCACTTTCGTCACTGATGCAGGTCCTTGTCATCGGCGGCGGAGGCCGTGAACATGCCCTCGCGTGGAAATGCGCGCAGTCGGCGCGGGTGAATCGCGTATTCGTCGCCCCAGGCAACGCCGGCACGGCGCTCGAGCCGAAGCTCGTCAATGTCGACATCGCAGCGACCGACACCGACCGCTTGCTGGACTTCGCCGAGCGTGAGCGCATCGATCTGACCATCGTTGGACCCGAAGGGCCGCTGGTGGATGGCATCGTCGATCGGTTCGCCGCGGCGGGGCGCCCGTGCTTCGGCCCCACCCGTGCAGCCGCCCGGCTGGAGGGTTCCAAAGCTCACACCAAGGAATTCCTCAAGCGGCACCGCATTCCGTCAGCCGCGTATGCCACGTTCACCGCCGCGGACTTCGACCCAGAATACATTCGGGCTCAGCGGCTCCCGGTTGTGGTCAAAGCGGACGGCCTCGCGGCCGGCAAGGGAGTGGTGATCTGCGAGACTCACGACGCTGCCGTCGAGACGGCAACCTCGATGCTGGGAGGGAGCTTCGGTGCCTCAGGCCGCACGATCGTGATCGAGGAGTTTCTGACCGGCGAGGAAGCAAGCTTCATCGTCGTCGCCGCGCACGATCAGGTGATACCGCTCGCGACCTCCCAGGATCACAAGCGCCGTGACGATGCCGATCGGGGCCCGAACACCGGGGGGATGGGCGCCTACTCGCCGGCGCCCATCGTCACTGTCGAGATTCACGAGCGCATCATGCGGGAAGTGATCACTCCCACTCTGCGTGGGCTGATCCTCGACGGAACTCCATACACGGGTTTTCTGTATGCCGGCCTCATGATTGGTACGGACGGAACGCCGAACGTCATCGAGTTCAACTGCCGCTTGGGCGATCCGGAGACCCAGCCGATTTTGATGCGCCTGCAAAGCGACCTCGTCGCGCTCTGCGAAGCGGCACTCGGACGGGCGCTCGACGGTGTGGAGACCTCCTGGGATCCCCGCGCGGCACTGGGCGTCGTCATGGCGGCGGGCGGTTACCCTGAAAGCTATCGCAGCGGCGATGAAATCTCGGGACTGGAGGCGGCAGCGCGCCTGCCGGGCAAGGTGTTTCATGCCGGGACGCGCCGGGAGCGGGGGCAGATCGTGACCGCAGGCGGACGCGTGGTGTGCGCCGTCGGACTCGGGAAGACGGTCGAGGATGCTCAGCACCAAGCGTACGGTCTGGTGGATGCAATCCACTGGAATCAAGCGCAGTATCGGCGCGACATCGGCTACCGCGCGGTGGCTCGCGAGCGCAACGCACGCTAATTCGATGTCCGAAAGCGGCGAGACTCGCGCCGCCATCTGTTGCACCATGGACGCCATCCAATCCAGCGATTCGAGGTGAATCATGGTGTCATTCCAATTGGCCGGTCTTGCGCGCGCAACTTTTGCTCCTTTGTTCGCACTGAGCGACGCGGAATTGTTCCGCATCGACGCACGGCGTGTCTTCGCCGACTCCAAACCCGGCTTTCCATGCCGTGTGAGCCTCGCGGATGCTGACGTCGGCGAGGAGCTCTTGCTGCTGCCGTTCGAGCATCAGCCGGCGGCCTCACCCTATCGTTCGTCGGGACCTATTTTCGTGCGCAAGGCAGCGGAGCAAGCCGTCCTTGAGCCCGGCGTCATTCCGGACTACGTACTTACACGCCTGATTTCCGTCCGGGCGTACGACGCGGCGCATCAGATGATCGATGCGGCGGTGTGCCCCGGAACCGAGGCCGCGCAACTCATCGACAAAATGTTCGCACGCGCTGAAGCTGCGTATATTCACCTGCACAACGCCAATCGCGGCTGCTTTTCCTGTGCGGTCCAACGCATCGATCGAGGAGAATTGCATGACGCCATCCCGAGACACCACCGCTGAGAAACGGCGCGCGTTCCGCGAGCTTCATCGGAGCGGCTGCTTCGTGATCCCGAATCCGTGGGACGCCGGCAGTGCACGCTACCTTCAAAGCCTGGGATTCAAAGCGCTCGCGAGCACGAGTTCGGGCGCCGCGTGGTCACAAGGTCTCCCGGACAACGGCCTTTCGCGCGGCCAGGTCCTCGAACATCTGCGAGTGATGGCCGCCGCCACCGACCTGCCACTGAATGCCGATTTCGAGGACGGCTTCGCCGCCGAGGCGACCGGCGTCGGCGAGAGCGTCCGCCTCGCCGTCGACACCGGTATCGCCGGGGTGTCGATCGAGGATTCCATACGGGGCGGATCGTTGTATCCACTCGATGTTGCCGTCGAGCGCTTGCGCGCGGCGCGGCGTGCCATCGACGCCGCCGGCGGCGACGTCATGTTGATCGGCCGAGCGGAATGTTTCCTGGTCGGCCATCCTGATATCGAGTTGACCGTAAGCCGGCTCAAAGCCTACGCCGCGGCCGGTGCCGACTGCCTGTACGCGCCCGGCATCAAGACCACCGCGCATATCCGCGCCGTGGTCGAGGCGGTACATCCCAAGCCGGTGAATCTGTTGGTCGGGGCGCCGACGGACCTGTCGCTCGCGCAAATCGAGGAATTGGGAGTCCGTCGCGTGAGCGTCGGCGGCGCGCTGGCGCGCGCGGCTTGGGGCGGATTCATGAGCGCAGCTCGAAAGATCGCGGAACAGGGAAGCTTCGACGGGCTGGCCGGGGCCGCGGCTCACGCGGCAATGAACGCGCTGTTCGAGGGAAGCGGCTCCTAGTCCACCGGAGAATGCCGGCCCCAGTCGAATCGACGGCCGAGTATGGCTTTGAAGATCAGATGGTCGGTGGCTGCCGTTGCGCCGACGCCGACGCCGATGTTGATCTCCCACAAAGGCGATACATTGAGGTCGGTGACGACGAACAGCTGCTGTTGTTGCGTGTGGATGGGCGCGATGTTGCCGATGGCGCCGTAGTCGGCATACCACTCGACTCCGCCACTGACGACGCGGTTGAAGTCGTAACTGATCTTGGCACTCGGAGCGAAGCCCACGCCTTGATTCACGTCGGGGCCGTGCCAGGTGCGCTCGAGCGCCGGGTTGATGGCGAAATACCACCGTCCCACCGCCTTGTCGATGATCGGCCGGACTTCCCAGGTCCAGGTGTCCGTCGAGTAGGCGGAGCGCTGAAAGCCGATTTCCGTGGAGAGACCGACCCCGACGGGCCATCCCCAGGAGTCCGGCACCCGCACGCGCGGCCGGATGTGATCGCCCACCCATTGCACGCCGTGTCCGTCCTGCTCGCTGGTGAAAATGTAGAAACCGACCTCGGACCAATCATTGAGACCTTGGGTGAGCTCCACCGTCTCGTGTTCCTGATGATCGGTGGGATAAACCCCATCGACGACGAATTTCTGGCCATCGAGCGTGTAATTCGAGTGCAGCTCGACCATCAATGTCTCGGGCGGCACGGTGTCGGCGCCGTATACCTGGATCTCATAATTGGTTTGAGCCCGGCTCGATAACGGCGCGGCAGCGAACGCAAGGAGCACCACGAATCCCCGGCACGAAGGTGTGGTCGGTCGCTCAGGCATAGTTGAAAACCATCATGAAGCCGCGGTCCATGTGGTTCTGCTGGTGGCAGTGGAACAGCGAGGCGCCCGGATTGTCGGCCGTGAACTCGACCTCCATGCGCGTCCGTGCATCGACCAATACCACATCTTTGATGATGCCCCGACTGTCGTTCCCTGCCCCGAGGCGGCGCAACTCGAAGCTGTGGCGGTGCAGATGCACCGGATGATCATCGACACTGTTGTTGACGAACTGCAGACGGTAGCGCCGCCCGGCGATGAGCGGGGCCACCCGCACATCCGGGTAGGACGCCCCGTTGATGGTCCAACTCTCCATGGCGCCGTGACCTTGGAACTTGGAGTCGAACACCAGCGGGATGACCGTCGGAGGTTCGGCCGGGTTTCCGCCGACAGGCGCTCCGCCGAATTGCTCGTAGCCCCAGCTCAGGTCGGAAGGCTGGTGCCACCGCGGGGCGCCCGATTGATTTTCGTACTCCACGGCAATCGCCATCCCGAGGGCCTGCACGTGCTTGCGCACCTCCCCGAGAATCCAGACACCGGGATTATCCATTTCCACCAGCGCGCAGACCCGTTCGGCAGGCGCCAGCCTCAACATGGCAACCGTCTGCGGCTCGGGAACGGGGTTGCCATCGAGCGCCACCACGCGAAAGGAGTGGCCGGCGAGCGCGATCCAGTGAACCTCCGTAGGACTGGAATTGAGGATATGCAGCAATATGCGTTGGCCCTGCTTCACGCGCAATGGCTCACCGGAGCCCATGGCCTTGCCGTTGATCGTCGCAACCGCGTAGCTCGGATTCATCGCACCGTCGTCGCTGGCAAGCAGGTAGCCGCCCCAATCGTGCAGGGCGAGAAAGAACTCCTGGTCGTAGCGCGCCGGGTTTTCTCGTGGCTCGATCATCAAAAATCCGTGCTGGCCGCCGTATTGGGCACGGCTCAAATCATTCATCGCCATGCTGTGAGTGTGATACCAGCGGAAGCCCGAGGGCCGCGGGGTGAGCCTGTAGCGGGCGCTCGAGCGAGGCGCGATGGCGGGCGTACCTTCCTCCACGGCGCCGTCGACCGCGGGCGGAAGGAAAAGACCATGCCAGTGCACAACCTCCGGTCGATCGGTGCGGTTGATCACTTCGATCGTGACCGGTTGATTCTCCTTGAAGCGCAGCAACGGCCCAGGAGCCTGTCCGTTGTAGGCGGTCGTTTTCACGGTGTGGCGTGGCGCGAGATCGAGCGTCACGTCGGCGATTTCTATCGTATGGTCCGGCGCGGGCGCATCGTGGCCGAAGGCGGTCAATCGCGGCGCGAGGCCGGCGAGGGTGGAGATCTTCAACAGGTCGCGCCGTGAAATCATCGGCCGATGATAGCCAATCCGTATGTCGGCGCTACCCCGCCCCTGCATGATGCTGACGGAACAGCCGTCCGCGCTCCGCCGCCAGCACGAACCCCAGCGCGACGAGCCCGCAGCATAAAGACCCGACGGCGAGCGGCAGCGTAGTGCCGTTGAATTCCCTGCCGATCAGTGCGGCAAGAATCGCCGCGCTCCCCGTCGAGATGCAGCCTTGAAGTGATGCGCCCAGGCCGGCGACCGCCCCGACCGGCTCCATCGCCATGGCGCCGAAATTCGACACCGACAAGCTGAACGTCGCCATCGTCGCCGCCTGAAGCACCACGAAGGTCCACACGTGCTCCCAGCCGAGCGCTGCGACGGCCACATGCAGGACGGAGATGGCAATGAACACGAGAATCGCGGTGTGGGAGATGAGTCTCATTCCCAATCGTCCGACGAGCCGCGAGTTCGTGAACGCGGCCACTCCCATGAAGCCCGCGCAGAGCGCGAACATCAACGGCATGATGCGCGGCCGGTGGAACACGTCCGCGAATATCTGCTGCACCATGCCGACGTAAGCGATCAGCGCGCCGAACAGCGCCGTCATGGCGAGGGTGTAGAACATGGAGATGCGGTTCAACACCACCAGCCGCACGGCGCGGAGAATATGCGAAGGATCCAGAGGCAGCCGGTACTCCGGATGCAAGGTCTCCGGCAATCGCAGCAAGGCGTACAGCCACACGATCGAGGCGAACACGCCGCACGCGATGAAGATATACCGCCAAGACGCCATCCAGAGAATCGCCTGACCGAGGCTCGGCGCCAGTACGGGAACCATCAGGAAAACGACGAAAGTGAGCGACAGGACCCGCGCCATGGGTCGCCCGGAATACAGATCGCGCACGATGGATCGGACCACGGTGGCGCTGGCGGCGGCAAGCCCATGCACGAAGCGCCATGCAAGCAGCGCCTCGAAACTGCGGGTCATTCCGCAGACCAGCGCCGCCACGACGTAAAGACACATTCCGCCGAGCACGATCGGCCGTCTCCCGAAGCGGTCCGACAAAAGCCCCCATACGAGCTGACCGGTACCCAGCCCCGCCATGTAAGTGGTCACGATCCACTGGCCATGGTTCGGATTGGCCACCTTGAGCGCGCCGACGATGGCGGGGAATGCGGGCAGCATCGCGTCGATCGCGATGGCCTGCGTCGACATCATGGCTGCCGAGAGCGCGACGAACTCGCCGAAGCGAATCGGCACCCGGCTGCGGTCGTCCATCAAGCCGGAGATTTGCGTGCGATGCTGGTCGCCATGGTCACGATGGAGGCAAGATCGGTCAGATTTGCCGGAACCACCAAGGTAGTGCCGGCTTGTGCGAGCTTGCCGAATTGCTTGACGTATTCCTCGCCGATACGCAGCTGCATGGCCTCGATGCCGCCGCGGTCGGCGAGCGCCAGACCCACCTGCCGGAGTCCTTCCGCGGTTGCGCTCGCGACCGCGAGAATGGCCTGGGCCTGTCCCTCCGCCTCGTTGATCTGCTGTTGCTTGTTGGCCTCGGACTGTTTGATCACCCGCTGCTTGTCGCCCTCCGCCGAATTGATCTTGGCGTCACGATCCCCTTCCGAGGTCAGCACCACGGCGCGCTTTTCGCGTTCGGCGCGCATCTGCTTCTCCATCGCGGAAAGCACGTCCTTCGGCGGCGTGATGTTCTTGATTTCGTAGCGCAGGACTTTGACGCCCCAGGCTGCGGAGGCCTTGTCGAGCTCGCCCACCACATTGGCGTTGATCGCACCGCGCGCCTCGAAGGTGCGATCGAGCTCGATCTTGCCGATCTCGCTGCGCAGGGTCGTTTGCGCGAGCTGCGCGATGGCGAAGCCGAAGTTGCTGATGCCGTAGGACGCCAGATGCGGATCGAGCACTTGCATGTAGAGCACCGCGTCGACGCCGACCTGCACGTTGTCGCGCGTGATGCAGACCTGCTCCGGAATATCGGTGGCGATTTCCTTCAGGCTGTGACGGTAGGCCACACGCTCGAAGAACGGCACGAGAATATGAAACCCGGCCTGCAGCGTGCGGCTGTACTTGCCGAGATGCTCGATGACAAAAGCGCTCTGCTGAGGCACCACGGTGGCCGTTTTGGCCACGATGATGACCACGACGAGGGCGATGACGATGACTCCATAGACCAAGGGCATTGACGCGACTCCTACTTGATGACGGTCAAGCGCCGGACTGAACCACGAGCGTCAGCCCATCGACACGTACGATTTGCGCGTGCTTGCCGGCCGGGATGGTGGTCTCGCCGCCGTTCACGGCGCTCCAGGTGCTGCCGCGATGCTCGAGCCGGCAACTCTCCCCCGGCGTCAGCGCCTGCGGCACGATCACGATCTCTCCCTCGGGGCCGGCGTTCATCGCTGGGAGGTTCCGGTACAGTCGCGCATACAACCGGCGGCGAAAGCCCACGAGCGAGACCGCGGCGAGCACCGCGAACAGCGCCCATTGCATCCAATCGGCGAGCGGTGCTCCAACGAGATCCAGGAAGCCGACCACGAGCGCGGCGCCCCCGACGAAGACCAGATAAAACTGAGCGTTGACGAAGGTGAGCTCGGAACCCAGCAGGATGGCCCCGACCGTGATCCATGCCCACCATTCCATGAGCCGCGCCTACCGTTTCATCGCGTCGAAGAAATCCGTATTGGTCTTCGTATCCTTCATCTTGTCGAGCAGGAACTCGATCGCCGCGAGCTCATCCATGGGATGCAGGAGCTTGCGCAAAATCCACATCTTGGACAACTCGGCCGGATCGGTGATGAGCTCTTCCTTGCGGGTGCCCGAGCGGTTGATGTTGATCGACGGGAACACGCGCTTTTCCGAGATACGGCGATCGAGGTGGATCTCCGAATTGCCGGTGCCCTTGAATTCCTCGAATATCACATCGTCCATCTTCGAGCCGGTGTCGACCAGCGCGGTCGCGAGGATGGTCAGGCTCCCGCCCTCCTCGATGTTGCGTGCGGCGCCGAAGAATCGCTTCGGCCGCTGCAGTGCATTCGCGTCCACGCCGCCGGTGAGCACCTTGCCGGAACTCGGCACCACGGTGTTGTAGGCACGCGCCAGTCGCGTGATGGAATCGAGCAGGATGACCACATCTTTCTTGTGCTCGACCAGGCGCTTCGCCTTTTCGATCACCATCTCGGCCACTTGCACGTGCCGGCTCGCCGGCTCGTCGAACGTCGACGAGACCACCTCGCCCTTGACCGTCCGCGCCATCTCGGTGACTTCCTCGGGCCGCTCGTCGATCAGCAGCACGATCAAAATCACTTCCGGATGATTCGCGGTGATGGCGGTCGCGATGTTCTGCAGCAGCATCGTCTTGCCCGCCTTCGGCGGCGAGACGATCAGCCCGCGCTGGCCCTTGCCGATCGGCGCCACCAGGTCGATGGCGCGTGCCGTCAAGTCCTCGGTGGAACCGTTTCCTCGCTCGAGTTTCAGACGCTCGGTCGGGTGCAGCGGCGTCAAGTTCTCGAACAGCACCTTGCCGCGCGAGCTCTCCGGAGAGTCGAAATTGATCTCGCCCACTTTGAGCAGGGCGAAGTAGCGCTCGCCGTCCTTCGGCGGACGGATCAGCCCGGAGATCGAGTCGCCGGTACGCAGATTGAAGCGGCGAATCTGGCTCGGGGATACGTAAATATCGTCCGGTCCCGCGAGGTAGCTCGAATCAGAGGAGCGCAGGAAGCCGAAGCCATCCTGCAGGATCTCGAGCACGCCGTCGCCGTAAATGTCTTCGCCCTTGCGGGCATGAGCCTTGAGGACGCCGAAGATGATGTCCTGCTTGCGCGAGCGGCCCATGTTCTCGAGACCCATGGTCTCGGCCAGCTTCACCAGGTCGCTGATGGGACGCTTCTTGAGCTCGGTGAGGTTCATCGAGCTGCGGCTGCGCGCGAGGTCGGCCTGAGCGATGATCTCCAGATCGTCGCCGCCCTCCGGCAGATCGCCGTAATCCTCGTGGGGCGGACGCCCGCCGTTGGTATTGCCGTTGCGGTCGTTGCGGCGATTCGAGCGGTTCGGCCGGCCGCCACCGCCGCCACCGCCCTGCCCGCCCTGTTGCCCCCCGCCACCCTGGCCGCGGGATTGATTGCCCAGATAGCCTCTCACAGGTTGCTGTCCAGAAAGGCGGCGAGCTGCGACTTGGTGACCGCCCCCACTTTCTGGGCCTCCACGGTGCCATTCTTGAACAGGATCAGCGTGGGAATGCCGCGGATGTTGAATTTGGGCGGCGTTGCCGGATTGTCGTCGATGTTGAGCTTCGCGATGCGGACCTTGTCTTTGTACTGATCGGCGATCTCATCGAGGATGGGCGCGATCATCTTGCACGGGCCGCACCATTCCGCCCAGAAATCGAGCAGCACGGGCTTCTCCGAGTTGAGCACGTCCTTGTCGAACGTGGCGTCGCTGGTGTGAACGATGGTTGGATTACTCACTGCGGATATGCCTCCTGTGGGAGATTCATTTTGAACTTGGAGCGGGGGGTTGGTTTCGTGGGGAAAGGGGGCCCAACTCGCGCGAAGTGACGATGCGCGGCCGTTCGGGCACAATACAGCGGGTTTAGCGGTGTTGATTACCTTAAAAGGGTACCGATGATACGGTTGATGGGAGCGGATAGACCGGCTCCTGATTGGCAGTATTGTTAACCGGTCCCTCACCATTTTGCAAGTTTCCGCTGCTCAGAAAGGAAAAATGTCAGACGCGCATCTCAGTAAGTTGACCTTCGATTCGCTCCAAATCCCCGAGTCTTTGAAACGGGCCATCGCCGAACTCGGCTTCACCCGCTGCACCCCGATCCAGGCGCAGACCCTGCCCCTGGCGCTCGAGGGCCATGACGTGGCGGGCCAGGCGCAAACCGGGACCGGCAAGACCGCGGCGTTTCTAATCGCGCTATTCAACCGGCTGTTGACCGACCCCGGCGCGCCGAATCGGCCGATAAACGCGCCCAGAGCGATCGTCATCGCGCCGACCCGGGAGCTCGCGGTGCAGATCCATTCGGACGCCGAGGGCATCGCGAAATATACCGGCCTGAAGTTGGCGATCGTGTTTGGCGGAGTCGACTACGAAAAACAGCGCCGTGTCTTGGAGGAAGGCGTCGATGTCCTGGTCGGCACGCCAGGCCGCATCATCGACTATTTCAAGCAACATGTGTTCGATCTGCGCCATATTCAAGTGGCGGTGCTCGATGAAGCGGACCGCATGTTCGATTTGGGATTCATCAAGGATATCCGCTTCATTCTCAGGCGTCTGCCCCACCCGACCCTGCGCTTGAATATGATGTTTTCCGCGACTTTGTCGTACCGGGTGCTCGAACTCGCGTATGAGCACATGAACAACCCCGAATTGATCCGCATCGAGCCCGACAAGATGACCGTCGATCGCGTGCGGCAGGTGCTCTACTTCCCCTCCACCGAGGAGAAGATCCCGCTGTTGATGGGGCTGCTGCGCCGGATCGATGCGCAACGCACCATGGTGTTCGTGAACACGCGGCGGGTCGCCGAGGTGCTCGAGCGGACGCTCACCGCCAACGGCTTCGTGGCCCAGGCTCTGTCGGGCGATGTGCCGCAAAACAAGCGCTTGAAGATGATGCGCGACTTTCACAGCGGCGACGTTGCCGTGCTGATCGCGACCGACGTCGCGTCTCGCGGGCTGCACATTCCCGACGTGAGCCATGTATTCAATTTCGACCTTCCCAACGACCCTGAGGACTACGTCCACCGAATAGGCCGCACGGCTCGCGCCGGAGCAGAGGGCGATGCGTTGAGTTTCGGTTGCGAAGAATATGCCGTGGGTCTGCCCGACATCGAACGCTACATCGGGCATCAGATTCCACGGGCGCCGATCGAATCGGCGGATCTTGCTGTGGTGACCGCACCGCCGCCCGCCGAATGGCGCGAGCGCGCACCCCGCAGCGGCCCGTCGCGAGGCGGCGGCCGCTCCGGCGGAGGACCGCGTTCATCGGGCGGCGGCCCTCGCTCGGGAGGACGGCCTCAAGGCGGCCATCGGCGCTCTGCGCCGCCTTCGCATGGCGGCCAGTCCTCCCATGGTGGTGGTCAGTCGTCGCGCACTCAGACCCCGCGCGGATCCGCGCCGGCTACCGACGCCGCACCGCGCACACCGCGCCCGCCGGAAGGCAGCGGGGGCCCTGCCGACAAGCCGGCGGGCGAGCGTCCCGCGCGCCGCCGCCGCCGCCGGGGGCGCCCTGGCGGATCGGGCGGGGGCACCCCCGCGGTTACATGAGCTCAGCCACCCCATCGACCGCGACATAGCGGCCGGTGTCCTGGCGAGGCCGGCCGGAATCCGGCAACCGCACTGCTCGCAGCCACCCAATGCCGAAGGCGTGTGCGGCGTCGAGCACGGGCAGGCTGTCGTCGATGAATAAAGTGCGCTGCGGGACGAACGGCTCCCGGGCGTTGAGCCGCGGCCAGAAGCGCGCATCTTCCTTCGGCGCATGAAACGTGTGCGTCGAATACCAGGCATCGAAGTGATCCGTGAGCCGGGATTGCTCGTTCTTGATCGCGAGCGTCACCGGGTGCGCGTTGGTCACCAGCACCCGCCGCTTGCCGCTGACCTTCAGCTTGTCGAGAAAATCCCGTGCGCCGGGCAAGTACCCCACCCGGTGGAGCACCTCACGCTTGATGGCCGCGATATCGAGCCCGAGTTCCCCGCTCCAGTAATCGATGCAGTACCACTGCATGGTGCCGCGAACCGCCTGAAACTTTGGCGCGAGCGCCTCCCACGCGGCCGCTTGGGCCAATCCGTGGAGCTCGGCGTAGCGGGTGGGAAGGTGTTCCTGCCAGAACCAATTGTCGAAACGCTGGTCGAGCAGCGTCCCGTCCATGTCCAGGAGCACGGTGTCGATGCTCGACCAATCGAGCCCTGCATGTGGGGACATTTGAGTATCATACCAACCGATGAGAGATCTTCGTGGCCTCGCCGAAGCCTTGATGCCGATCGCGGCACGCGCCGGCACCGCGATCATGAAGGTCTACAACGGAGCCTTCACGGTTGAGCGCAAGGACGACAATTCGCCGTTGACGCTCGCCGACCTCGAATCCCAGCGGATCATCGTCGAGGGCTTGCGGCACTTGACGCCCGACGTGCCCGTGCTGTCGGAGGAATCGGCACAAGCGCCATGGTCCGTGCGGCAATCCTGGCGCGAGCTTTGGGTGGTCGACCCGCTCGACGGCACTCGCGAGTTCGTGAAAAGGAACGGGGAATTCACCGTCAATATCGCCCTCATTGTCGAGCACGAGGCCGTGCTCGGAGTGGTTACCGCGCCCGCGCAGGGAATTGCGTATTGGGGGGCAACGGGTATTGGCGCCTTTCGTCAGGACGAGGACGGCTCCGACCACCCAATTCACGTCGCCACTCCCGCCTCGCCGCTGCGCGTGGTCGGCAGCCGGTCGCACATGAGTCCCGAAACGGCGGCGTATCTAGCCGGCTTCCCGCCCCACGAAATGACTGGAGTCGGCAGCTCGCTGAAATTCTGCCTGTTGGCCGAAGGCAAGGCCGAGCTCTATCCGCGCTTTGGGCCCACCTCGGAATGGGATACCGCCGCGGGACAAGCCTTACTCGAGGCGGCCGGGGGCCAGGTGACCCGCATGGACGGCCACCGGCTGCGTTACAACTGCCGCGAGAGCCTCATCAACGGCGATTTCGTCGCATTCAGTCATCCGAGCGTATTGTCGCAGACGCAGCCGCGAGCGCCGTCGTGAGGAAAAGCCCGTCAGGCATGTCCCGCCGGCTCGCAGAACTGCAGCGTGGCGTCGAGCAACGTCGGTATGTCGAACACCACCTCGTCGCCCTCCGTGGTGAGACGCGCCACGCCCGCCGCGGCGATCAGCGCGGCCGGCACATGAACCTGATCACGCTGGCGAGGCGGCATCCAGGTGTGAAGCCGGACATCGCCGAAGGCGCGGTTGAGCGCTCCCCAGCGAAGCTCGGCGGCACGCGCTACGGGCGTCTCCAGGTCCGGTTGATCCCTCGCCGTACGCGGCGCGGTCAACAGGCTGTGGACATATTGCACCATGTCATTCGGATCGACCCTAATGGACATGTCGGGGGCCCTATCGGAAGCCATTGCGGAGTGTTTCATGTCTCCTCTATGGGGCATGCCGGGTGGAAATCCAGGGTAAGCTCTGCGCCGTGAGCGTCGATCTCGTCTTTTTAATGATCGGAGCCTCGAGCTTGGCAATTGCGTACACGGTTTGGCACAGCGCGCTCGAGGCACGCGAAGCGGCAAATCGCATCGCACGGGAGGCCTGTTCCCGCGCGGTCGTGCAATTCCTGGACGAGACGGTCGCCTTCGCGGGCTTTCGCTGGCGCCGCGACGACGGCGGAAAACGGCGCTTGCTGCGAACCTACACGTTCGATTACACCAGCGACGGGTTCGAGCGTGCGCAAGGATTCATCGTACTGTCGGGCGCACGCCTGGAAGCCGTCGGGTTGGCCGGAAATCCCTCGTGAGTGCCGGCGTCATCGTCGATCTGCACACGCATTCGACGTGTTCGGACGGCGCCTTGCCGCCGGCCGAACTGGTCGAACGCGCCGCAGCGGCAGGTATCGCACTATTGGCCCTCACCGATCATGACACCACCGCGGGGCTTGCAGAGGCGGAGGCGGCCGCGGCCCGTCTGGGAGTGGCGTTTGTTCCCGGCGTGGAAATCTCCGTCGCATGGCGGCACCAGTCGATTCACATTCTCGGCCTCTGGATCGATCCCGCATCGCGGGCGCTTCGAGACGTGCTCGTCGCCCAAGCCGAGCGGCGCCGCGTCCGCATGCAAAAAATCTGTGCTGCCTTGACCAGGGCGGGCCTGCCGGGCGGCGAGCTCTTGTCGGCGGTCGAGGCAAACCCCGGTGTGCCCACTCGATCGCACCTGGCGGCAGCGCTCGTGGCCGGGGGACACGTACATCGTGCCGAGGACGCTTTTCGCAAATATCTTGGCCACGGCAAGCGAGCGCACGTCGCGGCGGGCTGGCCGCTGATCGAGGAGGCCGTGGCCGCGATCCGGGCGGCAGGCGGCGCCGCCTGCATCGCTCATCCCGCCCGTTACACCTTGTCGTCGGGCGCTCGCCGCCAGCTGGTATCCGACTTCGCAGCGGCGGGCGGATCGGCGCTCGAAATCGTCACCGGCGCCAACGGCGCCCAGCACGCTCCCGCGAACGCCGCACTCGCGATGCGATTCGGCCTCTCGGGATCCCTGGGCTCCGACTTTCACGATCCCCAACTAACTTGGAATCCTTTGGGCCGGTTGGCTAAGCTACCCGATGGCATCGACCCGCTGTGGCGCCACCGGAATCCTTGAAGCATAAGAAGCAGCGACCTCGTGAGCGACGAAGAAAACAAAGTCAATACCGACTTATTCAAGAACATTGAGCGGCTGCGTCAACTTCGAATCGAGCACCGGGACCTGGACGACGTGATTTCCCGGCTCTCGCTCGACTTCAAGGTCGATGAGCTGCAGATGAAGCGCCTGAAGAAACGCAAACTCATGCTCAAGGATCAGATCGCGCGGCTCGAGAGCCAGCTGATACCGGACCTGAACGCATGATCGAGGAGATCTGGCGGCATCTTCAGGCCTTCCTCGACATTCTGTTCACGCGCAACGTGCTGACGGAAGGCGCGGCCATCGGCGTATGCATCTCGTTGGGATGGCTCGCGGCCGTGCTGTTGCGCGACCGGCAGACGCCGCGGCAGGCCCAACCGGCGGCTTTCTGGAGCGGCGATATTCTCGCGCACGTCGTGTTCGTCGCGCTTCCGGCGTTGGCCGCTCTCGGCTTCGTGCTTCTGTCTCGCGGCATACTCGATGCGGCGCACTTCGATGTGACCATCCTGGACGCCGCGGTGCGGCTGGTCGGCGCGTTCGTCGTGATCCGAGTCGCCGTGCTTCTGTTCGCGATCAGCCTGGGCAACAAGTCCTGGCTGCAACACCTCGAGACCCGGCTGACCTTCGCGATCTGGCTCGCGTTCGCCGCCGATTACCTGGGGTGGCTGGATCCCATCATCACCGGGCTCGACAGCATCGGCATCGCCTCCGGCAAGAGCCGCGTGACGGTGTGGTCGGTGATGAAGCTCCTGTTCACGCTCACCTTGTTCGTGCTGGTCGCCGCCTGGCTGAGCCGCTGGCTCGACCGCCGCCTGAAGCGGCTGTCGAGCATCGCACCGTCGACGCGCATCGGGCTCGCCAAGTTCGCCAACGCCTTCCTGATCGGGCTGAGCATACTGGTCGGCCTGAATACGGCGGGCGTCGATCTGACCGCGTTGACGGTGCTGACGGGCGCCATCGGCCTGGGGCTCGGTTTCGGCCTGCAGTCGATAGCCTCCAACTTCGTCTCCGGATTCGTGCTGCTGATGGATCGATCCATCAAACCGGGCGACGTCATCAGCCTGTCGGGACAAAGCGGCACCAGTACGGAGAATTTTGGCTGGGTCCAGGAGCTGCGAGGCCGATACGTGGTGGTCCGCGACCGTGATGGCATCGAGATGCTGGTGCCGAATCAGCAACTGATCTCGAACGCCGTGATCAACTGGAGCTACACCGATCCCAAGATCCGATTGAAGCTGCCGATCCGGATCAGTTACAACGACGACCCGGAGCTCGCGCTGCAGGTTTTACTGGCGGCTTGCGACGGACAAAGACGGGTATTGCGCGATCCTGCGCCGGTATCGCGGCTGATGCAATTCGGCGACCACGGCATCGAGCTGGAGCTGCGCTTCTGGATCTCGGATCCCCAGGAGGGGGTGAACAACGTTCGCTCCGAGGTCAACCGCACCATCTGGGCCTTGTTCAAGGAGAACAACATCACCATCCCGGTGGCCCAGCGCGAGATCCGCATCATCGATTCGCGCAACGAGCTCGATTGACGGGGCCGCCGTGCCGCTCGCCATCTCGGAGCACGTAGCGATTCCCGACGAAGAGCTGGAGTGGAAATTCATCCGCTCTTCCGGTCCCGGCGGCCAAAACGTCAACAAGGTGTCGAGCGCCGTGCAGCTGCGGTTCTTGCTGCATCGAAACACGAGCATTTCCGCCTCCGCCAAGCATCGCCTGCGCCGCATGGCGGGACAGCGGTTGGTCGACGACGGCACCATCCTGATCAGCGCCCGCGATGAACGGAGTCAGGAGCAAAACCGTCGCTCCGCACTCGAGCGGCTGGCCGATCTGGTGCGGGCGGCCTTGATCGAGCCCAAGATCCGCAAGAAGACGCGCCCGACACGGGCTTCCAAGGAGCGGCGCATCGACTCGAAGAAGAAGCGCTCGAGCACCAAACGGGGACGCGGCGGGAGTTGGGACTAGGCTTACTGCCCGAGCGTTGCCTGCAGGATGTCGTGCCTCAACTGCTCGGAGAGCACCAGCTGGGCGTCGGCCGCGACGCCGAGCAACGGCTCCCCGAACACGAGCGTGCCGTTTTCCGCGGTCGTGATGACCTCGCGGCGCCCGAGAAGCTCGATGAAGTTCCTGAACAAGCTCTTGTCGAAGAACTCGGGCGAATCGAGGCCATACAACATCGACATGCGCTGCGCCATCAGGTGGCAGCGCTCCTCGAGCGCCTCGTGGGTGATGTTCGCCGAACCGGCCCGCAGCAGCACCGCAATCGCGAGGTAATAGCGCTCGAGGGTCTGAATCGTGGACTCCGCGAGCAGCGATAGCTGTATCGCCTCGAGTGAGGTCGGAGCGGGACGCCGCCACTCGCTGCGGTCCTCGTTCGGCTGAAGCAGACCCGAGCGGGCCAGCGCGTCGAGGAGCGAGTCGGTGACCGCGCCGATCTCATCCTCGGGCCAGCGCAGCGCAAGCTCCGCGCGGATGTAGGGATAGACCCGCCAGGCGAGGCGCTTGATGTCCTCGGTACGCATCCGCGCATTGCCGACGAAGCAGCACGCGAGGAGCGACGGCATTGCGAACAGATGCAGAATATTGTTGCGAAAATAGGTGGCGAGCACCGCCCGTTCGGCGGTCATGCGCATGATGTCGCCCAACGGATGCGGTTGGCGTTCCAACATACCCATCGACTCCGCGTAGCGCATCATCTGGTCCGCGCTCATCGTCGTGACGGTGACCAGCGGCGCGTACGGGGCATCGCGGAGCAGCCGCTGGTACAGATCGAGTTGTCGCTTGAGGTCGGCCTCGAGCAGCGCCTGTCGAGGCATCGCGAGCACCGCCATGGACACCAAGTTGATCGGCGTCACGGCAGCGGCGGCATTGATGCCGCTGACTACTCGGAAAGCGAGGTCATCGATCAGCTCGGCAATCCAACCGGGCGGCGACGCATCCTTCAGAGCGCCGGGCAGGGCGCCCGATGGGGTGCCGCGCCAACTAGGGTTGTACGCGTCCAGCAAATCGTCGAGCACGATGGGCTCGCCGAGATTGACGTGCACTTTGCCGAATTTGCTGCGAAGCACGGACGGCAGCGACTTGATCACACCAATGACGCTTTCCTTTTCCTTCGGACGGCCTGACAGCTCGCCGATGTAAGTGCGCCCCTCGGCGATCCGCTCGTAGCCGAAATAAACCGGCATGAACACCACCGGCCGCTTCGGCTCATTGAGATAGCTGCGCACCGTCATCGACAGCATGCCGGTCCGCGGCCACAGCAGTCGCCCGGTTCGGCTGCGGCCTCCCTCGACGAAATATTCGAGCGGATGGCCGCGCTCCATCATGAATCCGAGGTACTTGGTGAACACGGCGGCGTAAAGCGGGTGCCCCTTGAAGCTGCGTCTCAAAAAGAACGCGCCGCCCTTGCGCAGGAATCGTCCGATCACGGGCAGGTTGAGATTTACGCCGGCGGCGACGTGCGGCACGGCGAAGCCCTTGAGATAAATCACGTAGGAGAGCAGCAGATAATCCATGTGGCTGCGGTGGCAGGGCACGTAGATGATTTCGGTGCCGTCGCCGATTTCCTGGAGCTTCTCCACATGCTCGAATTCCACGCCGTCGTAAAGCCACGTCCAGAGGCGTTTGAGGACCGAGGCCATGAAGGTGATGAAGGGCTGGGAATAATTCGCCGCGATCTCCATGGCGTATTGCCGGGCGGTCAACAACACCGCGCGACGCCCCGCCCTGCGCCTCAAGGCCGCCCGCCCGCGGCCGCGGGCCGCCGCCGCCATTTCCCGGCGCGCCTGCATTTCCCGGCGCACCGCATGACGTACGGCCTGGGTGCGCAGGATGTGGGCGACCATGGTTCGCCGGTGCGAAAGATCGGGCCCGATGGTGGACGCTCGCTGCGCCCGGAAGATGCCGCGAAAGGAGCGCAGCAACCGCCGCACCGCGCGCGTCGGAGGAAAGTCGCCAATGGCCTCCTTGAGCGCCACGGGCTCGCCGAAGTACACCACGGTGTTGCGGCCGTTGACGAGCACGTTGAGCATCTTACGAAAGCGCCCGACCAGCACCCAGTTCTCGGCGAACAACAAACGCCAAAGGCTTTGTTCTTTGTGCGGAGCTCTTCCCCAAAAAATGGACACCGGCACGAGGTCCGCGTCGAAATCGGAATCCACCGCCGCGGCGTCCACCATTTGCACGAGATACCGCGGAGCACGCGAACGGCTGCGCCTGCCCAACAGTGCGCTCTGACGTGCCAGGGCGAAGCATCGGTCCGGGCGCGGCATATTCAGCTTCGCGCACGCGATATCGAGCACCGCGAAGTCGGCACGGCTCTCGTTCTCGAGCACGTAGCACAGCGGCCGCGCGCGGGCTGCGAGGGTTTCGGCAATATCGTCGGGTTTAATGGTCACTTTGACCCACAAACCCAGAGTCTTGCGCACGGCCCAGCGCCAGGCTCCTGCGACGCCACGTACGGGACTCATGAGGTTGCTCGCGGTTTTACGCGCTTATTGCGGGGAATCGCCGCGCTCTTGGGAGTTTATGTCATTTCGGGTCCGCTCAGCCTGCTCGTCGACGGTTTTCTGGACATCGCGCGCCTTTTGCAGGTCCTGAGTCAGCGGATCGAAAACGGTATTCACGGGCGGCGCCGGAGACACATCGGGCGGCTGAACAGCCGAGGAGCACCCCTGAATGAACAAAACCGCCAGCAACATAGTCGAAGCATCGAGCATGCCCATATGCAACCTCGTAACCCGGCCCGCGGAGTCGATGAGTGTACAATTCCCCGGTACGAACAGTCACTCGGAGTAGAGGAATGGTGCTTAGAGCCGCGGCGCTCATGGTCATCGGCGGGTTCGCGTTCGCAGGAGTGATCCGGGCGGCCGGTGCGGGAGTCGACATCGATACCGCGGCGACGATCTATCAGGCGGCGCAGGTTCGCGCACAAGTGCGAGCTTCGTTGGGCACGATGCCGGGCCAGGTCCGCCAGATGTTCGAGAAGGACTCCTCCGCCAAGCTCTCCAACGAGCAGCTCGCGGCCGTCACGGCCGCCGCTGAGCGCGGTTTTCGCATCGATGTGTTCGAAGCACCGGCGCTGAGCGCGCTCGCGCAAAATTTGGACCCCGGTACCGTCGCCAAGACAGAGGCGTTTCTGTCGAGTGATTTGGGGAAGCGGATGGTGGCGGACGATGTGGCGTCCGCGGCCATGGGCCAGGAGGCCATCGAAAAGGTCATGGACGGGGCGATTTCTGCGCCGTCGACGCCAAAGCGCGACGCGGTGGTCGAGAAGCTCGAGAAGGCCGCGAGATCGTCGGAATCCACGGTGGATGTGTTCTTGAGCATGGGACAGGCCGTGGCCGTCGGCACGGCCATCGGCTCCGGTTTGGATCAGAACAGCATCGCCGAGCGCGCCAAGAAATCGGGCGACGCGGGTCGCGCGGAACTGGAAGAGAGCATGCGTGTGCCCATGCGCCGCTTCCTGGCCTATTCCTACCGCGACCTGAGCGATTCCGAGCTCAAACGCCTGCTGTCGTTCCTGGAATCGCCGGCCGGGGTACGGTATGTAACCGCCTACAATGCTTCCATGGGAGCCGGGTTCGACGCCATGGGGAAGCGCACCGGTGAGAGGCTCGGCGAGAGCCTGCGCGAGCTCGCTCAGGCCAAGCTCGAGCAGCCGGTGCGGGACTCATCGCCGCCGGATGCTCCGCCGACCGATGCACCGCCCCCGGACATTGCCGCGCCGCCCGCTTCCCCGCATCAGACTCCGCCGCACTAGAGTCCCCCGCGCTCGAGTTCTGCGAGGAAGGATTTCAGGAGCGCGCAAACCGCTTCGATGCGGTCCTCCAACCGGTGATCGGAATTCAGCACATGCAACGCGGCATAATGCTCGCGCGCCCAGCGGATGCTGTTGTCGACCGGCACGATGGCATCGTGCCACCCGTGCACGATGACAGTGGGGCACGGCACATCTTGCGGGGTGTAGGACTCGAAGCCCGGCATGTAGAAGGCCGGTGCCAGCAGAAAGACGCCGCGGGGCGTCAACCTGGCGCAAGCCGCGGCAGATACATGCCCGCCCATGCTTGAACCCACCAGGACGAGGGGTTGGCGAATCTGGGTTGCGACCGCGACGAGCTTCTCCACTCGGGCCATGGGATCGTCGATCCCGCGATAGTCTACGGACTCGACCCCCAGGCCCAAATCGCGCGCCAGGGCCGCCATTGCACTGATTTTGCGGCCCCACGGCCCGCTCTCCTTGCCATGCGAGAACACCACCGTCAGCGACATAACACCCTACCTCGCCTCATTAATGTTAAAGAATGACGGCCTCGCGGCCGTTACAACGTGCATGGCTCTGGAGGAAGAACTACCGGACGCGCGGCAGGAGCTGCGCCGCTCGATCGAGTGCCTCGAGGGGAGCGCCGATCTTCGAGACGTGCCCTCGGTGGTGCTCCAGACGCTCGCCGCCGGCGCCGTTCAGTTCTCGGTCCCAGCCGGCAGCGTGTTGTTCGAATCCGGTTCTGCATCGGAAGGAGTATATCTTCTCGCGAGCGGCCGGCTCGGCGTGCGGGTGCCCGGCCACGCCGCGTTTGCGGCCGAAATCGAGCGCGGCGAATTGGTCGGCGAGGCTGGCTGGCTGCTCGGTGAGCCGCGCAGCGCGACGGTGATTGCGCTGCGCGATTCGGAAGTCCTGTTGCTGCCCCCAGAAATACTTGATGCCGTGGCATCGATCTCAGGCGAATTCGCGCTCGCCATCGCGAAGTTGAGCGCACGCCGCTTACGGCGCAGCAATTGCGCTTCACGCCGGGCCTCGCACGCCCGCGTATTCACGCTGGTTCCCAACAGCGAGGAGGTCGACGCGATCGAGTTCGCCGCGCGCTGGGTGGAGGAACTTGGACGCTCGGGCCGGGCCGAGCTGGTGTGGGACGTGCGGGCGGGCATGCACACGTCGGATTGGTTCAGCCGGCTCGAGGAATCGAACGATTACGTGGTCTACGTGGCCGACCCGGCCGATTCCGGCTGGACCCGCCAGTGTTGCCGGCAAGCGGACATGATCCTGGCGTTGGCACGCGCCGACGCAAGCGAGCGGCGCTGGCCACAAAGCGTTGCCGACGCCGCGGCGCGAAGCGGTGCGCATGTCGAACTGGCGCTGCTGCATCCCTCATCGCCCGTTGCGGGAGCGGCTGCCCGGTGGCTCGCGACGTTGCCGGTGGCGCTTCATCACCACATCGTCGATGCGGCCGATCTTGCGCGGCTCACGCGACTCGTGACGGGACGCGGGGTCGGATTGGTGCTTTCGGGCGGCGGGGCGCGCGGCTTTGCCCATCTGGGCGTGATCCGGGCGCTGCGCGAGGCGCGGGTGCCGCTCGATTTCGTGGGCGGCGCGAGCATCGGCGCCATCATCGCCGCCGGCATCGCGATGGGTTGGAGCGACGAGGAGATGATGGTGCGCTACCGGCGAAGCTTCGTGGACACGAATCCGGTGAATGATTACACCTTCCCGCTGGTCGCTCTCACGCGCGGCCGCAAGGTCTCGCGTCTGCTCGAGCGCGAATACGGCTCGGTGTCGATCGAGGATTTGAGGTTGCCGTATTTCTGCATCAGCGCGAATCTCACCACGGGCCGCGCGCTCGAGCACCGGCAGGGTGCTCTGGCGGGAGCGCTGCGCGCTGCGGTCGCGATTCCGGGCGTCATGCCGCCGGTGTTCGCCGGTGACGAGGTGCTGGTGGACGGCGCGGCCATCAACAATCTCCCGGTGGACCTCATGCGCCGCCACGCGCCCGGCTACGTGATCGGTTGCGACGCGGGCGCCGACCGCAGCTTCTCGGTCGAACTCGCGCCCGGTGAAGCTCCGCCGTTTTGGCGATTTTTCGCGCGCGGCCGCGGAGGCCGGCGGCGCATCAATATTTTCCAGGTTCTCATGCACGCCGGCATGACCAACAATGTCTCGAGCTCGGCGGCGCAAGTCGCCGATGCGATTTTGAAGCCGCCGCTCGCGGGGATCGGATTGCTGAACTGGCAGGCCTTCGAGCGCGCGATCGATGCCGGGTACCGCTACGCGCAGCAGGCCCTCGAGGAACTGCCTGGCGTGCCGCGGCTCGCCGCCGCGCCGCTCGACACCGGCCGGCGGGCGCAGAGTTCATTGGCGGCCGAACTCGACCGGCGCCTCTCGATCAAGGCCGCTCGAGCTGGGTAGCGAGCTTATCGACCCAGTCCAGCTCCTCGGGACAAAATTCGGCCAGCGTCGCGCGGGTGAGGCTGGCGGGCTGCACTTTCGTTCCCGCCGCCGAATGAGCTATGCGATAGCCGTGAAATTCCATGGGCCTGACGGCGGCGAAGCCGATCAGGAAATGGAACTCTGCGGGCGCGCCGCGCCGGCGGTCGCATACGACATAGAACGACTCCTCGCGGCGCCGCGTGCCGAATGCGCCGGATTCGTGCAGCTCCTCGAAAAAGGCGCGCACTTGGGCGGTCACCAGATGCGCCGTCTCGGGCCCGGGCTGCGCCGCGATCACCCAGCGGGTACCGCGCTCGATCGAGTTCACGATGAATAGCGCGAGTCGCCGCGACGCGAGATTCTGCCAATCCCGCGTCCCCGCAGAGCCCGCGGCCAGGGTGCACGGCTTGACACCGGTGCGGCCGACCGAGCGCACCGCTTGCAGCGTATTGACGCCGCGACGCTGCAGGCGCACGCGCCGATCCTCGGGAACCAGGCAGACCGGACGATAGCCCGGCCGCAGCACGGATTCATCGTTGCGCGTCTCGCCCCATATCGGGCGAGCTTCATCGCCGCGGGCCAGCATGCCGGCAACGGCGCCGCAAGGCGCGAAGGACTCGAAGTGGCCGCGCAACTTGTCGTGAGCCAGGACGCGCGGAAAGTACATGAGCGCGTTTTCGCTCTGCAGCGGAAAATCGCGCAACGCCAGGAGCGCGTCGTCCGCGGTGTGCCACGCATAGGGCGGATCGACGATCAGAAGCGCGCCGCGCTCTTTGCAATAGCGCTCCGCGACCAGGAGCACAGACAGTCCCAGGTCCTCGGTGCGCGACGGCGGCGGTATGCAAAGGAGATTGAAATGGTCGCACTCCTCGAGGGCGAACAGGCCCGTGCGCTCGATCTTGGAGCCGATCACGTCGTAGTCGGTGAGCGGCGCCCCATCGTCACCGTCTGAATTGGAATTCACATAGCCCGTGCCCGCTCCGCCGCCGGCACCCACGGTGCAATCCGGGCGCTCCCTCGGCAGGTCGCCGCGGAGCTGCACGAGCTCGGACTGCGCCAGGACGTGGGCGATATGGCGCTCGTGATCCTGCGACATCGACACCTGCGCAAATATCTCCTGGTCCTCGACATAGTTGCCGCCCTGCATGCGCACGCGTTGCACGGTGAGATTGAAGCGTGCGCCGTCCCCGGAGGGTATGTTGTCGTAGTCGACGCTCGCGCGCAGGAACTCTCGCGTACCGGGACTCGCCGCCCAGAGCGTGAGCGCGCCGTCTCCCGCGCGCAAGGTAAGGGTCGGCGCGCGCGCGCCGTTGACGACGCGCACGATGAGCGCCTCGCCGCCACCGTTATCGAAAAAATGCTCGACCGCGTACGAAAGCCGGCTCAGCTGCCAGAGGCCGCCGAAGACATGCTGAAACTCGGCAAAATTCCTGATGAGCACGGGCCGGTTCACCGGACCGCGCAAGGTGCGTCCCACGAATGCGGTGCGCGCCGTACTCAATCGCGCAATGGTCTGGTCAGGGCCTCGTTCTTCTTGTACCCGGAGGCCCAGGGTGCTGGGCGTCACAAATATGGTCCTCGTTGCGACGGCGGCTACTCTAGCACAGTGCGCCATCACCCCGCGCGGCGCCGGCGCCCTGCGTGGCGCCGGTGCCCGCTATCGCTCGAGCAGGTGCACGTCACGGCGCTTCAGGAGCGCCACCAGCAAAAGGCCGGTCACGAACCCGCCGATGTGTGCGCGGAAGGCCACACCGGCGTCGGCGCCCGCGACCGCTGCATCACTCAGCAACTGGGCGGCGAACCATACCAACAGCAGCAGCATCGCGGGGACCCGCAACGTGGTGAAGAAGAACGGCAACAGCACCAGCGTCAATACCCTGGCACGAGGAAACAGCAACAGATAAGCGCCCAGCACGCCGGAGATGGCGCCGCTCGCGCCGATGATCGGATAAGCCGAATGCGGATCGGCGAGCGCCTGCGCGAACAATGCCGCCACGCCGCAGAGCAGGTAGAACACGATGAAGCGGACGTGTCCCATCGCATGCTCGACGTTGTTTCCATAGATCCACAGGAACAGCATGTTGCCGAGCAGATGAAGCCATCCGGCGTGCAGGAACATGGACGTGAACGGAGTCGCGTAGCGGGGAATCCAGTCGAAGTCCGGCGGCAGGCGTGCATCGGTCAACAGCACCGCGGGTATCGCTCCGAGCCCCACGACCGCGTGACGGGCGGCAGTTTCGCCGAGTGATCTCTGCCAAAAAAATACGGCGACGCAGAGTGCGATCAGTGAGTAGGTGACGTACGGGCGGGAGGCGGATGCACGGTCATCCTTGAGCGGGATCATGCGCCCTCGTCTTGCCCCCCGCGTCGCGCTCCGCGAGGCGCCGATTCTCCTCGACCCTCGCCTGCTCAGCCTCCGCTTTCTTGCGCTCGATTTCCTCGAGCATCACTTTCATCCACTCACTCGTCATCGTCGCTCCCGGCATCCGGTCGCACCACGGCATCGACGGCAGCGACGGTGCGGGATTGATAAAAGGGCTTTGCCAATGCGTAGACTCGTTTCGCCAAGGTGGCGCCGGCCGGCGTCTTCAAGAGCTCCGCGTACAGCGGCACGATCAACGAGGAACGGCCGGTCGATTCCAGGTATTCCTCGAGGCGCTGATACCCGGGCTGATAGCCATTGCGGATCACCAACAGGAACCAGCCGCCCGCCACCTGCGCGTCGATGGAGCGATTGAAGGCGAACGCCTGGTCCAGGTCCGCCATCTGGTCCCTGCTCAGCGTCGGCGGCATCCCGGAGAGAAAGTACAGCCACTGCGGGGTTTCCCAGCCGTGGGTGTCGATCTTTTTGGCCGGCACCTTGCGGGAGAGCCACGCACTTCGCGCCGCATCGACGGGGTCGAAAGCCGCCGATACCGGCAGCGGTGTATCAGCCGGGAGACCCGTCGACGTGACCCAGGAGAGCGCCTGCTCGCGGGTCACGATGCCGGGAAAGCGCTCGAGCAGGTTGTCCTTGAGATAGGCGAGGAATTGTTCCGTGTTGATGCTCTTGAACATGAAGTGATCGAAGTATCCGCGCAGAAACGCATCGAACCGCTCGCGCCCGTACTTGGCGTCGAGGTACGCGAAGAACAGGCCGGCCTTCTCGAAAGCGGGCTCTCTCGCGACCGAACCCGGATCCCGGCCCCGCAGGTCCGCGGCAAGCACTTGGTCGCCGGCGTTTTGACTGGCGAGGTCGTCACGCAACGAACGCAGCGTCAGCCAGCTATCCGCCACCGCGCGGTTGCTGCCGAACAGCTCCTCCATCAGCCGGTTTCGCATATAGCGCGACAGCCCCTCGTTGATCCAGGCATCGCGCCAGCTCGAGACACTGACCAGGCCGCCCGCCCAAACCTGGGCCAACGCCTGCGCAACCACCGATTCCTGGCTCCGATCTTGCGTGACGGCGGTCGGTGTGACGAACGGCGCGGCCGGATTGCCAACCTCCACGATCGGAAAGCTCGGCGGCATCACCACGACATCGTATCGGTCGAAGCGATAGGGCCCGAACAGGCGCTCGGCCGATTTCAGCATCGTGTCGGTGTCGGCGAAATCCTTGGCGGCCTGGTCGAGCAGCGGCTTCTCCGAGTACACGCCCGTGCGCGGCCCCGTCTCCTTGAAGTGCAGATCGCCCACCGCCAACGCGATGAGGCAGGAGGGAACGGGATCCTGCATGACGAATGAATACTCGCCGTTGCGCTTGACCTTCGGGTCGTTCTTGGCGCTCATCACGGCGAGCACGTCGTTGTCGGTGTGGATGACGGCCGAATAACTGGCCCGCACCTGCGGTGTGTCCTGCAGCGGAATCCAGCTGCGCGCCCCCATCGGATACGACAGGGTGTACATGAAGGGATGATGCTTGCCGGCGGTCTGCTTGTCGGTGAGCCATTGCAAGGCCGCCGCAGTGGGCGAGGTCACGTAGTCGATCTTGATCGTCTCCGTGGATTTCTTGAGCGGCGGGAGCTCGATCACCAGCGGGCTTCCCAGGACCGGATCTGCTCTGTCCACATGGAAGGGCCGGCTCACCCAGGTGGTCTCGCTTTTCGACAGCGCGCCGATCACGCTCGAGGGTTTCTCGCTCACGTCCCGGATGTCGAGATCGCGGGAATCGAGCACCAGCTGGGTCGCGGTGGGGTCGAGACGCTTGACCTCGAGGGCGACGACGCCAAACAACACCTTGTTGACGAAGTCGACCCGCAAATTCAATTCGACGCGTGTGACGCGAAACTGCTCGATGTTGGCGAACGAGTGGTAGTCCAGGCCCGATTGAATGGGCGCCAGGTCGGGACCGGCTGCGGCCAAGACCGCGGAGCCGGCGAGGACGCCGATTGCGCCGGCGGCGATCGCCAGGTGCGCAACACTCGAGCGCGTCATGCAGCCCACTCCGTGCGCTTATCGATTGCCAGCGGCGTGTACCGCACCGGCCGGCGCGGCGGGCGGTGTTTCGCTTTTACCGGTGATCATCTCGTTATAGGTCTTCTCATCCACCAACAACCCCGACTCACCGTCCCAGTTGGACCCCTCGGGCAAAGTGTTTTCAACGGCAACCGAGCTCGCCAACACCTGATCGAGTCCGTCCTGGCCGCCGGTCACCGGAACGGGAATCGCGCGGGCGGTGTGTGCCAGATCGCCCACCCGCTGCCAGTCGATGTCCTTGTCGGCGCCTTCGATCCGATCGCCGATTTTCGCGCGCTGTTTGGGGTTCATGAGATTTGCGAGCAGGCGTTTGCGGTTCTTGTTCCAATCGCGCGAGTCGTCTTCCATGACCGCGTATGCCTGCAGGTACAGCGTCCCGTCACGCCAGCCGAACAGGTAGGGTTGATTGACGACGGTGACCTTGGTACCGATCGGGATGAGCTCGAAGAACACGGCGATGTCTTCCGGGTACAGCCGCATGCAGCCGTGACTCGAGCGCATGCCGACGCCGTAGGGCTTGTTGGTCCCATGGATCAAGTAGCTTGGCCAGCTCAGGCGAAAGGCGAACTGGCCCAAAGGATTATCAGGTCCGGCGGGCACGACTGCAGGAAGCATGTCGCCGTCCTCGGCGTGCTCCTTGCGCACCGATGCCGGCACCACCCACACGGGGTTTTTTTCACGCGCGACGATCTTGGTGGTGCCTTCCGGCGTCTTCCAACCGACGCGGCCGATGCCGATGGGATGGGTGTAGACGATCTGCGGCTCACCCTTCTTGTGCGGCGGAAAGTAAAAAATGCGCATCGCGGCGACGTTCACCACCACCCCTTCGTGAGGAGCGGCCGGCAACACGAATTGAGTCGGCAGGATGATCTCGCGTCCGACTCCCGGGAGCCAGGGATCGACGCCCGGGTTCGCCAGCAAGAGTTCTTCGTACCCCACGTCGAAGCGTCGGGCGATGTCGGGCAGCGTATCGTCCTTTCCGACCGTGGTTCTCTGGACGTAGCCCACGATGTCGCCGCCTTCCGGCGTCAATTCGAAGCGGTGCGTGGCGTTTGGCTTCGGCAATTCCGGGGCGGGTGGCGGCGCCGGTGGGGGCGGCGCAGGCGCTGGAGGCGCCGTCTTGAACAACGCGCAGCCGGCGGCACTCAGGCCCAGAACCAGGGCCAGGACGATACGGCCCCGGGAAACATTCGCGAATTTGCCAATCATGGGAGAACCTATCTACAGCAAAGTCGGGCGGTCAGGCAATTGGTTGCCGGCCAACGACTGCCGCGCTGCGGGGGCGGGGAAATGGCGGGCGAGCAATGCACCGACCGCCTCCACCCCTGCGATCGCGCCCACCTTGAATCGCCCGGCGCGAAAGTGATCTTCCATCATGCGGCACACGGCCTCCCATTCGGGCTGTGCCACGCGGCACGCGACGCCGCGATCCGCAACGATCTCGACGCTATGGTCGGCCACCTGCACGTAGATCAACACGCCGTTGTTGGCTTCGGTGTCCCACACCCGCAAGTGAGCAAACACCTCGAGTGCTCGCAGGCGCGGCGTGAGCTCGCCGAGGATCTGCAGGGGCGTGAGCGAGGTCTCGATGGCGAAGCGGATCTCGCCGCCATGAGTTCTCTCTGTACGACCGATTGCCTCCTCGATGGCATCCAGAGTGGCGGCGGGAAACAGCATCCGAGTGCGCCAGTGCGTCGCAGCAACGTGCCGGACCAAGCGTCCCAGGCGCATCTACCAGCTCCCCGAGGCGCC
>Ga0187863_10000174_pt1 | contig 57229 bp, 39 predicted proteins | sample June2016WEW_11_1_FD_132975 | JGI IMG/M metagenome (GOLD analysis project Ga0187863, IMG submission 132975) | Peatland microbial communities from SPRUCE experiment site at the Marcell Experimental Forest, Minnesota, USA - June2016WEW_11_10 | ecosystem: Environmental > Terrestrial > Soil >...
AGACGTCGGCGGCAAGCCGATGATGTTCCTGGAGAGCGGCTGGCCCAACATCGTCCAGGCGCTGGATTTGAGCGATCCCGATCATCCGGTGCAGGTGTGGAGCTATACCAAGACCAGCGGCCGCGACGAATCGGCGGTGCCCCGCGCCTGCTGCGATACCGTCAACCGCGGCCTGTCCTATGCCGACGGAAAGCTGGTGTTCGGCACCTTGGACGGCTATGTCATCGCGCTCGATGCCGCGACCGGCAAGCAGGACTGGGTCGTCAAGAGCGCCTACCCCGAGCATGGTGAGACCATTACGCCGGCGCCGATCATCGCGGCCGACAAGGTGTTCATCGGCTTCGGCGGCGATGAGTTCGCAGCCCGCGGTGCGGTCACCGCATACAACCTGTCCGACGGCAAGGTAGCGTGGAAATGCTACAACACCGGAAGCGACAAGGATGTGTGCTTGACGGCGAAGACCAACGCGAAACATCCGGAGTATGGCAAGGCCGGCAAGGATCTGGGCATCCATACCTATCCGGGCGATGAGTGGCAGCGCGGCGGCGGCGCGGCGTGGGGCTGGTATGCCTACGATCCCGACCTGCACCTCGTGTACTACGGCACCGGCAACCCGGGCCTGTGGTCGCCGCAGTATCGCTGCGCCGAGCCGATCACCCAGGAAAACTGCAACAGCGGCAAGTTCGACAACAAGTGGTCGTTGAGCATCTTCGCCCGAAACATCGATACGGGTGAGGCGGAATGGGTATATCAGATGACGCCCTTCGACCAGTGGGACTATGACGGCATCAACGAAGTCGTGCTGGTCAACTTGGAAATCGACGGCAAAATGCACAAGTCTCTGGTGCACTTCGATCGCAATGGCTTCGCGTATGTGCTCGACCGCACCGACGGCACGCTGCTGCGCGCCAACAAGTACGTGACGGTGAACTGGGCCGAGAAGGTCGACATGAAGACCGGCCGCCCGGTGAAGGTGCCTGAGCACTCGCCCCTCAAGGTCGGCGGCAACACGCAAGCGTGTCCTTCGGCCATGGGCGGCAAGGATCAGCAGCCGGTTGCGGTGGATCCGAACGATCCCGCGAACTTCTACGTACCGACCAACAACTGGTGCATGGAAGACGAGCCGCAGGCTCGCTCGCATACGCAGCAGGGAACGGTGTACGTGTTCGCGAACGTCTATATGTACCCGGAGAAGCCGGGCGTGACGGGCAAGTTCAAGAAGTTCAACGTCGTCACGGGCAAGACCGAGTGGGAAATCCCCGATCAGTATCCGAACTGGGGCGGCGCGCTCGTGACCGCCGGCGGTCTCGCGTTCTACGGGAGCCTGGGCGGCGATTTCCGTGCCGTCGATCGGGCGACCGGCAAGGTTCTCTGGTCGCGCAAGCTCTCCTCGGGAATCATCGGCAATCCCATCACATACTCCGTGAAGGGCAAGCAGTACGTGTCGGTGTGGTCCGGAATCGGCGGTTGGATCGGCCTGCCGGTGACGGCAGGATTGGATCTGAACGACAAGTTCGGCGCGATCGGCGCAACCGCCATGACCAAGGCGGCCGGCCTCAATCACATTCCGCAGGGCGGGACCTTGTTTACCTTCAGAATCGGCAATTCGATGCCCGACAGTCCCACTGCCGGCGCCCCGATGGCGGACGCCCCGGCGGCGGGCGCCCCGATGGCGGGGAATTGATCGCAAGAGAGTAGGTTGGATAAAAAGGAATGGCCCGGTGCCGAAAGGCGCCGGGCCTTTCTCATGTAGATAGGCCCTCGAGTCCGTAGGGCATACAATCACCGTGGCGCAGCGTGGTATGAAACCTTCCGCGGCGCCGCAAGTCTCAACTGGGATGCAGCTGGTGTGGAAACACGCCCTCGAGGAGAGCAACGATGATTCACAGAACCTCGCGCCGCATCGGGCTCACTGCCCTCATCGCGGGCTTCATGGCCGTCGGCAACGCGGCTCTCGGTGCGGAACTCCGATCCCTCACGGTATGCGCGGATCCCGGCAACATGCCGTTATCCAACCAGGCGGGTGAGGGGTTCGAGAACAAGATCGCGCAAGTGATCGGCAAGGCGCTCGGCACCGGCGTCAATTACTACTGGCGGCCCTCGATCGAGCGCGGACTCATGCGTACCACGTTGAGCGAGGGCAATTGCGACCTATGGATGGACATGGCGTCGGATACGGAAGGGGCCGTGGTGTTGCCCACTCCTCTGTACCGCTCGACCTTCGTGCTCGCGTACCGCAACGACAAGGGCATCGACATCAAGAGCTTCCACGACAACGAACTCAAGAAGCTCCGCGTGGGCGTATTTCAGGTGTCGGCGATCCGCGAGGCGTTGTCTGAACACGGCGTGGCAAACAATACCGTGGTGCATTATCTGAGCCACAACGCCGACACCGATCTCGAGAATCAGCCCTCCTATCAGGTGCAGCAGGTCATCGACGGCTCGCTCGACATTGCGGCCATCTGGGGTCCGATGGCCGGTTACTACAAAGCCATTAAGCATGCGCCGCTGATCATCAAGCCGGTCAACTTGATGGAAGACCAGATTCCGATGGAATTCGACATGACCCTGGCCGTGCCGAGGGGGCGTCCCGAAATCAAATCGGCGATACAGAATGCGCTCGATCAGCACAAGGACGAGATTCACCAGATTCTGGTGGACTATGGAGTTCCCCTGGTCCAATGCAAGGAGTGCTTGGTGCCGGGCGATCTGCCCTCGCACGGACCCTACGCCGAGCCGACACCGCCGACCGAGACCGCTGCGGACATGGAGAAGGCGCGTCGCGCCCGGATGGCCGAGCTCAAGAAGTGGCTGGCGCAAGGGGCCAATCCCGACAGCGAGCTCGCGGACGCCATCGTCGCCAACGACATCGATCGCGTGCGCTACTTGCTGAGCCACGGCGCGCACCCGGATTCCCGCGACGGCGAGGGCAATACACCGCTGGTCAATGCCGTGCGCTTCGGTTTCGTCGATATTGCGACGCTGCTGGCCGACCACAAGGCCGACTCGAATCAGACCAACATGAGCCACTGGACCCCGCTCATGTATGCGGCGTGGGGCGACAATCCCGAGCTCGTGAACGTGTTGGTCAAGCATGGCGCACGACTGAATGCGGTGGACAATGATGGACTGACGCCGCTGGCGATCGCATCGCAGAATGCCAAGATCAAAGCGGCCGAGGCGCTGGTCGCCGCGGGTGCCGACGTGAATGCGCCGGTGGCGAAGGGTGGGTATACGCCGCTCATGCTGGCCGCGATATCGGGCTCGAGCGATCTTGCGACCTCGCTCATCGGCCATGGCGCCAAGGTCAACGCCGTGAACCCAGGCGGGGTCACGGCGCTGATGATCGCCGCGGCGAACGATCACCGCAATGTCGTGACGGTGCTGCTCAAATCCGGCGCCGACGTGAATGCGCGCAGCGCGGACGGGCGCACCGCGCTCAGCATCGCCCAAGCGGACAATAATGAGGCCCTGATCCAGCTGCTCAAGGATGCCGCGCAGCACGGCGCTCCCGCGAGCAGTTGATTCGGGCAATGGAACCAACGAGGAGAACGGTAGATGAGAAGAAGCCTTGCAATCGCAACTGCAGTCATCATGTTCGGTTCGCTGGCAGGGATTGCCACCGTCGGCAGGGTCATGGCCGACGACAAGCCCGACTACACCAAAGTGACTCCGCCGGAGCTCGAGAAACAGACTCCGAAGGGGAAGCTCAGCAATCCGTACAAGGATACTCAGGCGGACATCGTATCGCAGGGCGAGACGTTGTTTCGGAGCTATAGCTGCAGCGGCTGCCACGGCGGCTCGGGCGGCGGCGGCATGTGCCCGCCGCTGACCAACGATACCTGGGTGTACGGCGGCGACGACGACACGCTGTTTCGGCTCGTCACTCTCGGTAGCGATGGATTGCAAAAGGAAGGCTATACGCGCACCGGCCATGAGAACGTCGTGGGTCCGATGCCGCCCATGGGATCCATCGTCAAGAACGCCGACGATCTGTGGAAAATCATCACCTTCGTTCGTGCGCACTATGACGGCGATCCGAGCTACAAGTATGGCGCCCCGAAGTCGGAACAATAAGTAACGCCGAGACGAGCTCAGCGTCCAGTGCAGCATCGGCGCATCGCGCCCGATGCTGCACCGCATATTGCGAGTTTACGTAAAACGGCACAGGCTTCCGGCTAAGGCTGACCGCAAATCCGTGATGCGGAAAAGCTACTAATTCGATCCCATGTGCAGCGTAGGATGCGCAAGGGGCGGCATCAGCGATGATGCGTGTCTCAAAGGGGGAGTGCTTGAAACAAGATAGATTGGTGACGAGCCACGCGTCTCACATCATTCACGTCGTCGAGAGCGGGCTTCAACCCGCCGGAATAGAGCCCCTGGTCACCCGATCCTGGCATCGGTGCCTGAGGGAGTATGGGATCGAGCCGTCGGCGCCGCGTCAGAACCACATTCTCAATCCTCAATCCGTCAAGGAGTTGCAGCAGCGGCTGGGCGAGCTTCTGCCCGTCGCGCGCGCCGAGATGGAAAGTTTGTATGAGCAGATTGCCGGTTCCGGCTTCGCCGTCATCCTCGCCGACACGCAGGGCACGGTGCTCAGCACCATCACCGATCCGGCCTTGCAGCGCGAGTTTCGACATGCCGGCTTATCGCTGGGCGCTCTATGGGACGAGCGCCACGAAGGCACGAACGGCATCGGCACCTGTCTTGCGGAGGCCGGCCCGGTCACTGTGCACCGCGAAGAGCACTTCCGCGGCTATAACGTGTCGCTCTCATGCTCCGCTGCGCCGATCCTGGACCCCCATGGCGGCATCATGGCGGTGCTCGACGCGTCCACTGCCAATTCGAGCGACAGCCGGCTCATCCAGCGGCATACCATGGCCCTCGTCAACATGTCGGCCCATCTCATCTCCCGCTGGAACTTTCTGAGCGAGTACGGCGAAGCGTGGATATTGCGGTTTCACAGCCGCCCCGAGTTCGTGGGCTTGCTGCACGAAGCGCTGATGGCGATCGATGACGAGGGCAATATCCTGGCCGTCAACGAGAGTGCGCTGGTGCAGCTCGGTTGTTCCAACCGCCAATCGCTGGTCGGCGAGCCGATCGGTAGATTCTTCCAATTCAATTTTTCGGCGCTCGAACAGCGGGCCAAGTTCGAACCGAGCGCGATTTGGCCTGTACGCGACGTAGCGCACGGCCGGCGCTTTTTCGCAATCGCGCGCGCACCGCTGCACAACTCCCTGCGTGGCGGAGAATCCTCCTGTGCCACCCATGCGGCCGCCGCCGGCGCCGAGGCAGGGAGCAGGGAACGCGAGCATGTGGGCGAGGACATCCAGATGCGCAAGAATCTGGCCTGCGGACGGCAGCTGTTCGCGAAACAAGTGCCGATTCTGGTGCATGGCGCCACCGGCACCGGCAAGGAGGCGTTCGCAAAGTCCCTGCATCGGACGGGGCTCTGGGCGGATAAGCCGTTCGTGACGGTCAATTGCGCCGCCATTCCCGAGAGCCTGATCGAGAGCGAACTGTTCGGCTATACGCGCGGAGCCTTCACCGGTGCGGCGAAGGAAGGGCGCGTCGGCAAGATCCTGCAATCGAACGGCGGCACGTTGTTCCTCGATGAAATCGGCGATATGCCGCTCATGCTGCAGACCCGATTGTTGCGAGTCATCGAGGAACGCGAGGTGGTTCCGCTCGGAAGCGATCAGGCTATTCCCGTCGATCTGCACGTGATCAGCGCCACGCACCGTGAAGTCCATCAGATGATTCAGGAAGGCCAATTCCGCGAAGACCTTTATTACCGCCTGAACGGCATCACGCTGCACCTACCGCTGCTTCGGGAGCGCGGTGACAAGGCGGACCTGATTCGTACTTTGCTCCGAGATGAGAACGGCGGTCAGGACTGCGTCCGGATCGAAGACGATGCGTTCGCCAAATTGATGGAATATTCCTGGCCGGGCAACATTCGCCAGCTTCGCAACGCTCTTCGGACCGCATCGGCATTGTGCCGCGATGGGATCATCCGCTCGTCGAATCTGCCGCAGGAGATTCTCGACACGAATACGCCGGCCCCGCCACCGCCCGCGGCCACGATTGCGGCGGCCGCGCTCTCGGCGCTCTCCGCGGAGGCGAACGGCGGCCCGACGCCTTCGGAGGGCTCGCCGTCCGCGGCGCTGCGCGATGCGGAATGCGCGGCGCTGCTGCGCGAACTCGAGCGGATGCGCTGGAACATCAGCCGCACCGCACAGACGCTCGGTATCAGCCGCAACACTCTGTATCGAAAGATTCACAAGCACCGGATTTTGTTGGAGCACTGAGGCGGCCTTCCTGGGGCCGCCTCAGAACTCGATCACCGTGCGGATCGTGCCGCCTTCGTGCACCAGATCGAAGGCCTGGTTGATCTTCTCGAGCGGCAACACCCGGCTGATCAACGGCTCGATACTGATCTCGCCTACGAGGTACCGGTCGACGAACGCCCGCAATTGCGAGCGGCCCTTCACGCCGCCGAATATCGAGCCCCGCCAAACGCGGCCGGACATGATCTGCGAGGGGCGGGCGCGAATTTCCTGACCCACACCGGCGACGCCGAGAATCACCGATTGGCCCCATCCGTCGCGGCAGCATTCGAGCGCTGCGCGCATGGCGTGAACGTTGCCGATGCATTCGAACGAATAGTCGACCCCACCACGAGTCATGTCGAGAATGACCGACTGGATCGGGCTGTCGTAGTCCTTCGGATTCACGTAATCCGTAGCGCCGAGAGCCTTGGCCAGTTTCCATTTGATCGGGTTGAGATCAATCGCGATGATGCGTGCCGCCTGAGCCATGACGGCGCCCTGGACGACCGAAAGCCCCACGCCACCGAGACCGAAGACGGCGACGGTCGAGCCCGCGCTCACCTGTGCGGTGTTGAGCACCGCGCCGATGCCGGCGGTAACGACGCAACCAAGCAGGCAGACTTTGTCGAGCGGCGCCGCGGAGTTGATCCTGGCCACGGCGATCTCGGGCAGCACCACGTGCTCGGAAAAGGTGCTCGTGCCCATGTAGTGCAGGATGGGCTTGCCTTTCAAAGAGAATCGAGCCGTGCCGTCAGGCATCAGTCCGCGAGCCTGGGTGTCGCGAAGTCTGGTGCAGAGATTGGTTTTGTTCGAAACGCACGCCTCGCACCTCCCGCATTCGGGAATGTAGAGCGGGATCACGTGGTCGCCGGCTTGCACGCTGGTCACCCCGCGGCCGATCTCCTCGACGATGCCGCCGCCTTCGTGTCCGAGAATGGCAGGGAATATTCCTTCAGGGTCCGCCCCTGATAGCGTAAAAGCATCGGTTTGGCATACGCCCGAAGCGACCATTCGCACCAGCACCTCGCCAGCCTTGGGGCCGCCGAGATCCACCGTTTCGATCATCAAAGGCCGGCCGGCTTCCCAGGCGACAGCCGCTCTCGTCTTCACGTAGGTCGAGCTCCGCGCATGCGCTACCCCCGCATTACGCATAGCAGCTTGCGTGCCATCGCCGACTGCAGCGCAACGGGCCGCCGCAGCGGGCAAATTGCCGTGGTCCGAGGGCGGCGGGGGAGCCGCGAACCCGCGTCGTTGCCGATATGTCACAAAGTGTGCCGCGCGGAAGGGGGCACTCTCTGTTCCTAATCCAAGACAGAGTGCGACATATCTGGCCCTCGGGCGGGACACTCGGCGGCGCGCCGGACAGGACTTTGCGTTTTTCCGGCGTTTGCGTCAAAGCCACAAGGTTTGGCCAATCGCCGCGCCGTGCCACAGGGTGGGCGTTGGTTACGCAAACCCGCTGGATTTCCAGCCGCCGAAATGGGTTCGAGATGCGGGTCGATGTGCGTCCGAGGCCGCCGCCGCCACGCTCGTGGCGTGATTGGTACAGCTCTTGCAAGCATTCATCCAGGCTGCAAGGGCGCGGTCGACCCCGGTCTTCAACGTCAACAAAGAACCCGAGAAACCGAACGGAGGGAGTTTATGAAAGCGCGAATCAAGCATGCGATCGCCATCGGAGCGGCGATTTCGCTGGTCCCATTGGCCCAGGCGTTCGCCGGAATCGATATCGAAGCGGGCGATTGGAAATTGGATTTCTCAGGCAACATCAATGCCTTCTACGTGAATGCGAGCTGCGACCACAATGCGAACACGACGGTGGAGGGTGGTCTCGCATGCACCGGTGACAATTCCACCGCGGTACGCAATGGCTTGTTGCCCGCCGCGTTCGTGTTCACCGCGAGCACTCGGCAGGACAACCTCGACATCAGCGCGACCATCGGACTGTATCCCGGCATCAACAGTTCCGCCGCCGCGGGAGTAAACGGCGCCGGTCTCCCGGCCGCACTGCAAACTCCCGGCATCGATGCTCGTCAGGAGTTCCTGACTTTCGGCGACAAGAGCTGGGGCACCGTGAAGATGGGACGAGATATCGGCATTTTCGCCAAGGACGCGATTCTCGACGACATGACCCTTCTCGGCGTCGGCACGGCGTCAGCCAACGCTGCGCCCAGCAACACCAGTTTGGGCCGCATCGGCTTGGGCTACATCTACACCGACTGGATCCCGCAGATCACCTATACCACGCCGAATTTCTCAGGCTTTACGGCGTCCGCGGGAGCATTCACGCCGTTGGATGACGGCACCTACACCTCGCACAACTCGCCCCAGTGGCAGGGCGGCGTAGCCTACACATGGGGAGACCCGAAGAGCGATCTGGTCAGCGGCAAGGTGTGGGTCGATGGAGTCACTCAGCAGGCGAAGGCGCCCAGCGCGGACGTCACCGCCAATACACTAGCCGGCATCCAGAACGGCACCAAGGGCACGGGCGTCGACGCCGGCGTGAAAGTCGATGTGGCCGGATTCGAGGGCGTGTTGTACGGATATTACGGCCACGGCCTCGGCACGACCGGCTTGTACGTCCTCGCCACCTCGGCGGCAGGGAGGGAGCGCAACTCGGACGGCGGCTACGCACAGCTCACCTACAAGATCGATCGCCTGAAGGTCGGCGTGAGCTACGGCATCTCCGAGCTCAAGCTCGCGAGCGACGAGCAGACGTTCGTAGTCAATCCGGTCACCTTGGCGTCGACCGGCGTCTATGCCAGCGATCTCGTCCATCGCAACGAGTCCGGCGTCTTCGGGTTGTACTACAGCCTGACCAAGAGTATGACGCTGGTGGGTGAGTACATCCACACGGAATCTCTCGCTTGGAACGGAAACATAGCCATCGAGAACGACATTGCGATCGGCGGCATTCTGTTTTTCTGAGGCTGGGATTCGGCGTACGCGGCGGCGCGATCGTTTCGCGCCGCCGCGGGTCCGATTCATCGGGCGCCGTCGATAACGGCGGCCGAGCGAGGGGAGTAAACTAAACTATTGGAACCGGTCGGCCTGAGGTGCAAGCGACGATGACCGAATCAGCGTCCGGCAGACGCTTGGCGTGTGCCGTCGTCCTGAGCGCCCTCGGGCTCGGAATCGTCGGCGCGGCGATCGCGGAGGAGGATTCCCAGCCTTCGGGCTCCGCTTGGGAGTTACTGCGCGCCAAGTACTATGGCGAAAAAACCATGGGCCTGGTCGACGAGGCTTACATGAGCCTGGAGGTTCCCAGCAATACGCCGGATCCCGCCTCGACACCGCTGACCCTGCATTTCTCGGACGACGCCGAGCGCCGAATCAAGCGCGTCAGGGTCTTCATCGACAACAATCCGTCGCCGCTGGTTGCGACCTTCGATTTCGCCCAAACGCCGATCACTGAAATCGACATGCACGTGCGCGTCGATCGATTCACGTCGGTACGCGCCGTCGCGGAGACCGCGAACGGAGGCCTCGAGATGCGCAGCGCCTGGGTGAAGGCGAGCGGCGGATGCTCCGTGCCCCCGACGGGTTCCTCGACGGGGGGCGCACTCGGGCAGATCAAATTGCGGCCGGCCGCGGACGACAAATCCCTCCTGGTCAGCATCCGCCACCCGAACAGCTCGGGCTTTCAAATCGATCCGCGCACGGGCGACCCCATTCCGGCGCACTTCATCTCGCGCATCCGCATCGACGCGGCGGGGGCCGCATTGCTCGAGGCGCAGACCGGTATTTCCGTGAGCGAGAATCCGACTTTTCGGGTCGCCTCGGACAAGCCCCTCGCGCTGCCGCTGAGCGTCGATGCGGTGGATTCGGTCACGCAAGCGCATTACACGGCCAGCACGGAGAGCTCCATACGAAGCGCGGCCGCGACGAGAACCGGCTCGACGATGAATGGCAGCGATCGTTGACGGCCGCCCGGTCCGCTCGGCGATCGCGCCGGCTCTTTGCGGATCGGTGCTGCTCGCGTGCGCAACCGGCCCGGGCGCCGTCGTTGCGGCACAAACACGGGACGGGTTCAATCTCAGCGCGCCGCAACCCGGCCTCTATGTGCATCTCGGGAAGACCCTTCCCCTGGATGCGCCGGGCCATGACGACATAGCCAACATCGGGTTCATCATCGGCAGCAAGTGCGTCGCGGTGATCGACACGGGAGGCTCGGTGCGCATCGGACGGCAATTGCGGGCGGCGATCCGGCGGCGGACTTCGCTGCCGATATGCTATGTGATCGATACGCACGTGCACGTCGATCACGTGCTCGGAAACTTTGCTTTCAAGGCCGACAAGCCCCGCATCGTGGGGCATGCTGCGCTTGCCGATGCGATGGCGCGCAATCGGCAGTACTTCATGAGCGAATACGGCGGCGACTTCGACGGAGCGCCGAGCGCCGAGCAGATCATGGGACCGGATCAAGCCGTCGACCGCGAGCTCTCGTTGGATCTTGGAGGCAGGACCCTGCGTTTGCGCGCGTGGCCGACGGCGCACACCGATTGCGATCTCACCGTGTATGACGAGCGGACCGGAACATTGTGGGCGGGTGACCTGTTGTTCCGCGAGCGTTTGCCCGCGCTGGACGGCAATCTCAAAGGATGGCTCGCGGCGATCGATGATCTATCACGGATGAAGGTAAGGTTCGTCGTTCCCGGCCACGGGAGCCTAACGTCCGATCTGGGTGGGTCGCTGGACCGGGAGCGTGAGTACCTCACCGCGCTTTACGACGGAGTACGGAGCGAACTCGCCCAGGGGCAGTCCATGCGGGACGCGATCGACAAGGTGGCGGTGGCGCAGCGGGACCGATGGGCGCTGTGGCCGGACGTGCACCCGCGCAATGTCGCGCGCGCATACGAGGAATTGCAGTGGGAGTGACGTGCGCCGCCGCGCCGCGCTGGAGTTGACCCTCGGCGCCGCCGCGGCGGCGATCGGCGGGCTGACCGGCGTACGCCCGGCGCGCTCGGCCGCCCGGGCACGCGTGCTCGTGATCGGGGGTGGATTCGCCGGAGCGGCCTGCGCCCTGCATCTGCGCGCGCTCGATCCGGAGCTCGAGGTCGAATTGATCGATCCGGACGGGGTGTACGTGACTTGCCCGATGAGCAACAGCGCCCTGGTCGGGCTGCGCACGCTCGAGACGCTGACCGTCACCCGCATCGGTCTGGAACTGCACGGCGTTCGGGTGATCCGCGGCCGCGTTGCCTCGATCGATGCTTCGCGCCGGAGTGTGCGCCTGGGCGACGGAGTCGCGCGAGGCTATGACCGCCTGGTGTTCGCGGCAGGCATCCGATTTCTATGGGGAAAGCCGCAGGGTTATACCGAGGCCGCGGCGGCGGCTCTACCGCACGCGTGGCAAGCAGGGCCGCAGACCAGAATCTTGGCGGCGCAGATCGCCGGCCTTCGCGCGGGCGGGGTGGTCGCTATCAGCGTGCCCGCAGGCCCCATGAGATGCCCGCCTGGTCCTTTCGAGCGGGCCAGTTTGATCGCGGATCTCCTGAAGCGGCGCAATCCGCGGGCCAAGGTAATCATTTTCGACGCGAACAATCACTTCCCGAAACAGGAGGTGTTTACCGATGCTTGGCGTGATCTGTGTCCGGGAATGATCGAGTGGATCCCGGTCGTCGACGGTGGCGCGATCGACCGCATCGACGTGCGCGCCATGACCTTGTACGGCTCGCGCGGCGCCGTTCGTGCCGACGTGATCAACATCATTCCTCCGCAAGCTGCGGCCCAGCTTGCGGTCGAGGCCGGTCTCGCGTCCGACCATGGATGGTGCCCGGTCGATCCGATTGGCTTTGAGTCCGCCCTCCTGCCGCACGTGCACGTGATCGGCGATGCCTGCATCGCGGACCCGATGCCGAAGGCGGCATCCTCGGCCAATGCGCAGGCGAAGCGTTGCGCGCGCGCGATCGTGCTCGCGCTGGGCGGGCGCGAGACCCCTGCACAACCTCTGGAAAGCGTCTGCTACAGCCTGTTGGCGGCCGACCGGGCGCTGTCGATCCATGCGAAGTTCGAGATCGCCGGCGGAGCCCTCAAGGCGGCCGCCGCCAATCCATCGGCTTCGGCGCCGACCGAGCCTGCACCCTCCGCCGCGGAGGCGCAAAACGCACTTGCTTGGTATGCCGGCATCGTTGCCGACTCGTTCGGCTCTTGATCGGGCGGAGCCGGCCGTGGAGCGGAACCCACGATGGGTACCAAGCCGGCGGTGCGGGGCTTCAGTGCTGCCCGTTCAATTTGCGCCAGCCGATGCGCGCGCGCTCGATGTAGTAATGCGGGCGGTCCAGAAAATACTCCAGCGAGGTTCCGCTGGAGAAGCAATAACGCGCCCCGTCGTCGGGATTGACCCAATTGATGGAGCAGTCCGCGGGGATCCTCGCGCCTACCGCCACGCCGATGGGGTCCAAATTACCGAACTCGCCCGTCATCGGCTTCAAGGGCACCACGGCCTTCCAGATCCCGCCCTTGGGGGCGGCGCTGGCGTCGGGGTCGCCGGTCGGCGTGCCAGCGGCCGCGACACAGGCCCCGATCGCGACACAGGCCCCGATACTCAGTGCGATTGCGAAACGCCCTGCACTCATGAGGTGATTTTGCCATGGGTTCGCGACTTGTAGTAGGACCCGGACGCGGTATTATCGATAGGAGTATTGCCCGACCGTTCGGGGGAATTTCCCGGCGCCGCCAGGGAGCGGCTCACACGCGCAAAGCGACCAAGAACCGCTCATGAAACACTGGATCCGGGACTCGCTGCAGCTCGCGATGTACACGACGCTCGCCGCATCGTTCGTTGCCTTGGGCGATGAGGACGATGCGCCCCGGACGGCCAGTCAATCCACCGCGCCGGCGCTCAACGCAGAACAGCAGCGCGCCGTCGAGCTGCGGATTGCGCATCCCGTCCCGGCGATGGCGCCGGAGCGTACCGATGCACTGGGCACCGTGCTCGATCGGACGGTGCTTCTGGCCGACGAAGGCGAAGCTGCCGTTGCGGCCGCACAAGAGCACGCTGCCTCGTCCGAGCTCGTCCGTCTGCACGAGCTGTACAAGGGCGGTGCGGGTGCGTCGTTGAAGATGCTCGAGACTGCTGAGGCCGAGGATGCGAAGGCCCGCGCGGATTCTCGGTTGGCTGCGGCGCGCTTCGCGCAGCATTGGGGACCCTTGGCGGCGCAGGCAGCCGAAGTTCGCCGCAAGCTCCTGGACGCCGTGGCGTCCGGACACGCGGCGCTGGTGCGCGCGGATTTGCCCGGCAGACACACTGTGGGCTCGCTACCGACCCAGGCGATGCTCGACGTGGACGGCATTCAAGTCCCGGGACGAGTACTCGGCGTGCTCGAGCAGCCGAGCGATCTGCAGAGCGCGGGCCTCCTGATCGAAGTGCAGAATCCGCCCGCGGGTCTCGCCCCCGGCGCGCGCATTCCACTGGCCTTGTTGAGCGCGCAACGGGCCGGGCTCCTGCTGCCGAACGGTGCCTTGCTGTACGGAGCGGACGGAGCGTATGTCTACAAGCAGGTCGCCCCCAAGACGCCGAATGAGAAGCTCCGATACCTGGCGGTGAAAGTGACGCCGCTGGTGCCCTACGGCGACGGATGGCTGGTGAAGGGCGTGGTCGACGATGACGATATCGTCGTCCACGGTGCCGGTGTCCTCTGGTCGCTCGAGGGCATGGGCGCCCATCCGGCTGACGACGACGACGATTAGGACGTCCGGTGCTGGCTGCCATCGTACGCGCCTCGCTAGCGCATCCCCGCATCGTGACCGCGCTCGCCTGCCTGATAGCCGCTTTGGGACTGGCGGCGCTGGTGTCCGCGCAATTCGATGTCTTTCCCGACTTCGCCCCGCCGCACGTATTGGTGCAGACCGAGGCGCCCGGCCTCGATGCGACCCAGGTCGAAGCACTGGTGACGCGTCCTCTCGAGGAGCTCCTGGCGGGGACCGAGAACGTGAAGACGGTGCGCTCCACCTCGAGCCAAGGCTTGTCGGCAATGCAAGTCGTGTTCGACCGGAGCGGCGATCCGTACCGGCAGCGGCAAGTGGTCACCGAGCGCCTGGCGGAGTTCGCCGGTTTGCTGCCCGAGGGTGTCGGCGCGCCACTCCTCTCCCCGCTCAGCTCATCCATGGAGTACCTGGTGCATTTCGGCTACACCAGCGACCGCTTGTCGCCCGTGCAGTTGCGCGACATCGTGCAATGGATCGTCAAGCCGCAAATCCTGGCCGTGCCCGGCGTTGCCCAGGCGCAGATATTCGGGGGCGAGGTGCGTGAGCGGCAGATCGCCGTGGACCCGGCCAAGCTCGCGGCCTCGGGGTTCACGCTCGACGATGTGATGGCGACCGCCAAACGCGCCACGGCGCTGATCGGCGGCGGCTATTTCGAGACCTCCACGCAGCGCATCGTCATCCGGGCCCAAGCGCCGGCCACCACGCTCGACGCGCTCTCCGGAGCGGTGCTCGGCTCGCGCGCCGGTTTCCCGGTCCGGCTCGGCGATGTGGCGACGGTGCGCGAGGGCTCGGAGCCGCGCTTCGGCGACGCGCTGATCGGGAGCAAGCCGGGCATTCTGATCGAAACCTCGACGCAGTTCGGTGCGAACACGCTCGAGGTGACGCGCGCGCTGGAAGAGCGGCTCGACGCGATCGCTCCCGCGCTCGCCAAGGAGGGCGTCGAGTACCATCCCGCGCTGTTGCGTCCGGCCAGCTTCATCGAGAGCGCGATCGAGAAGCTGCGCAACTCCCTCGCCATCGGCGCGGTGCTGGTCGTGGCGCTGTTGCTGATCATGCTGCGCGATTGGCGCGGCGCCCTGGTGTCCTTCAGCGCCATTCCGCTCGCACTCTTGACCACCGTGTGGCTTCTCGAAGTCTTCGGGTTCTCGCTCAACACCATGACGTTGGGCGGACTGGTCGTCGCGCTCGGCGTGGTGGTCGACGATGCGGTGATCGATGTCGAGAATATTCTGCGCCGGCGCCGTCTGTCGGGACCGGACTCGAACCTCGTGCGGCTGTTTACGGGCGCATCGCTCGAGGTCAGGCGGCCGGTGTTCTATGCCACCGCCGCGGTGGCGGTCGCGTTCCTGCCGATACTCATGATGTCGGGTCTGCAGGGTGCCTTCTTCCGTCCGCTGTCGATCGCGTTCCTTCTCGCCGTCGGTCTGTCGCTGCTGGTGGCGATGAGCGCGACTCCCGCCATGAGCGTGCTGGTGATGGCTCACCATGAGCCGAAGCCCGAGGCGCGGTTTCTCGAGTACTGCAAGCGCGGCCAGTTGCGGACCATCGAGTGGCTGCACGCGCGCCCCCGCTTGGCGGTCGCCATCCTCGCGACCACCGGAATGGCCGGCGTCGTGTGTCTGCCGCTGCTCGGTGCCCGGCTCCTGCCGGATTTTCGCGAAAACTATCTCATCGCCCATGCATCGCTCCGTCCGGGCATATCGCTCTCGGAGACCTCCCGGGTGGGCGAGCAGATCTCCAAGGGGCTCATGGCCATCCCCGGCGTCAAAAGCGTCGCGGAGCAAATCGGGCGCGCGGAGAACGGCCAGGACCCGGATGCGCCCAACAAGAGCGAATTCGAAGTGCAGATCGATCCCCGAACGGGCCATAGCGCGACCGAGATCGACGCCGCCATCCGCGATGTCTTCGACGACTATCCGAACCAGCTGGTGGAAATCTACTCGGTGCTCGCGGAACGTATAGGCGAGACGCTGTCCGGGGAGTCTGCGCCATTCACGATCAGCGTCATGGGTTCGGATCTGGACGTCGACGACCGGGTTGGCGCCCAAATCGTCGATGTCCTGCACCACCTTCCCGAGAGCGGCAACGTCCGGCTCACCGTGCCCCCGCGCGAAGTGGAGATGCACTTGGAGCTCGAGCCGGACAAGCTGGCGATTTACGGGCTGCAGGCGGCTGATGTGCTGCAAACCGTCAACGCGGCCTACCATGGCACCGTCGCCGCGCAGCTCAACCAGGCGGACCGCAGCGTCCCGGTGGCGGTGCGCATCGCGGGCGCTGGCGCCGATCCGCAAGCCGTGGGCGCCTTGCTGCTGCGGGGACGCGATGGCGCGCTGACGCCGCTGTCCTCGGTTGCAAAGATTACAATGGAGCTCGCCCGCAGCCTCGTCGATCACCAGGACGGTTTGCGCCGGCAGATCGTGGTAGCAACGCCCCGAGGGGCGGACCAAGCCGGGTTTGCGGCGGCCGCCCGCAAGGCGATCGCGGCGAAGGTCCCGCTGCCCGCGGGGGTTTATCTGCGCTACGGGGGGGCGGCCGAAGCGCAGGCCTCGGCGGCGAGGGAGCTCCTCCTGCATTCGGCCGCGGCATTCGTGTTGATCGTATTGCTGCTCGCATTGGCGTTCGGCTCCTCGCGTCATGTGCTGCTGGTGCTCGTGGCGCTGCCGAGCACCCTGATCGGCGGCGTGGCGGCCGTCGCCCTCACCGGAGGTACGCTCACGCTGGGCGCCATGGTGGGGTTCGTCGCGCTGTTCGGAATGGCCGCGCGCAATACCATATTGCTGATCTCTCACTATGATCACTTGGTGGCCGAGGAGCATCAGGCATGGAACATCCAGACCTCGAAGCGAGGGGCGGAGGAGCGCCTGACCCCGGTGCTGCTGACGGCGCTCCTCACGGGACTCGCTCTGCTGCCGGTCGCGCTGCAGCTGCACGAGCCCGGACATGAAATCGAAGGCCCCATGGCGGTCGTTATCCTGGGCGGCCTGGTATCCTCCACACTCGTGAGCTTGCTGCTGATTCCGCCGCTGGCGGCACGCTGGCTGAGACCATCCGCGAATCCATTGTTCCATCGGGAATCGACAGGAGAAAGTCCATGAAAATAATACGTGCGATCGCATTGACGATGACCGTTCTCGCCTCCGGCTACGCCGTCGCGGCTGCGCCGATACTGCATGTCACTCAGACGATTGAAATCAACGCCCCCGTCCACAAGGTCTGGAAGGCGGTGGAGAGCTTCGATGCCTTGAACACCTGGCATCCGGCCGTCGCCAAAGACGAGATCGTCGAGGGGACCAACGACACTGCCGGAGCCGTGCGGCTTCTCACCTTGAAGGACGGCGGCACCATCAAGGAAAAACTGCTGGCGTTCGAGCCGAAGGCGCACAAGTTCCGTTATGCGATTGTCGAAGGAGTGCTGCCGGTCAGCGGCTATACCTCGACATTGACCGTCGCCTCCGCCGGCAAGGGCAAGAGCACCGTTACCTGGTCGGGGCACTTCCGCCGCAAGGACACGGGCCCCAATCCGGCCGACAACGCGAACGACAAGACCGCGACCGATACCATCACGGGCGTCTATCAAGGCGGACTTCAGAATCTGAAGAAGATTCTCGAAGGGGGCTAGCGCTGGAGGGTGGAACGTAGGAGCCGCCATCGCACCATGAGCGTTCTCGATCGCTTTCATCCCGCCGTTACCGCGTGGTTCATGCGGAGCTTCGATGCGCCCACGCCGGCGCAGGTGCAGGCTTGGCCGGCGATCCAATCGGGACAGGACGTGCTGGTGGCGGCTCCCACGGGTTCCGGGAAGACGTTTGCGGCCTTCCTCGCGTCGATCGATCAGCTCGTCAGGGAGGGGCTGGCGGGCGGGTTGCCGGATGAGACACGGATCGTCTATGTCTCCCCGCTCAAGGCGCTATCCAACGACATCCACCGCAATTTGGAGGCGCCGCTTCAGGGCATCGGCGAGGAACTCGCGGCGATGGGCCTTCCCGAGGTGCCCATTCGATCGGTGGTGCGCACGGGGGACACGCCGCAGATAGAGCGCGCCCGAATGCGGCGTACGGCGCCGCATATCGTGGTGACGACGCCCGAGTCGCTGTACATCCTGCTCACCTCGGAATCCGGCCGTGCGATGCTCTCGACTTGCCGCACCGTGATCGTGGATGAAATTCATGCGATCGCCGGCAACAAGCGCGGGGCGCATTTGGCGTTGTCGCTCGAGCGGCTGCAGGCGCTGGTCTCGCGCCCGCTGGTGCGGATCGGCTTGTCGGCGACGCAAAAGCCGATCGAGGAAGTCGCACGATTTCTGACCGGCGTGCGGCGCGGCCGCGCGGCGTCCGCCTCGGCGGGGGCGCCGCAGGAACGGCCCTGCGCCATCGTCGACGCCGGGCACACACGGCGCCGGGATCTGGCTCTGGAGCTGCCGCCGGTGCCGCTCGAAGCGGTCATGTCGGGCGAGGCGTGGACACAGGTCTATGATCGGCTGGCAGAGCTCGTGCGCGAGCATCGAATCACGCTGGTCTTCGTGAACACTCGCCGGCTCGCCGAGCGCGTGGCGCGACATCTGTCGGAGCGCATCGGCGAAGAGTTCGTCACCGCGCACCATGGCAGTCTCGCGCGCGATCGGCGCCTCGATGCGGAGCAACGCTTGAAGCGCGGCGAGTTGAAGGCACTGGTCGCAACGGCCTCCTTGGAGCTCGGCATCGACATCGGCGACGTGGATCTGGTCTGCCAGATCGGATCGACGCGATCCATCAATGCCTTCCTGCAGCGCGTCGGGCGTGCGGGGCATTCGGTCGGCGGGATCTCCAAAGGCCGCTTGTTTCCTCTATCGCGCGACGAGCTCGTCGAGTGCACCGCGCTGCTCGATGCGGTGAGACGGGGCGAGCTGGACCGTGTGGAAGTGCCGCAGAACTTGCTCGACGTGCTGACCCAGCAGATTGCCGCCGAGGTATCGTCGCAGGAGTGGAACGAGGACGCCTTGTTCGACCTGGTGCGCGGCGCATACGGCTATCGCGAATTGCAGCGCGGGGATTTCGACCAATGCGTCGCCATGCTGTCCGAGGGCTTCAGCACGCGCCGCGGGCGTCATGGGGCGCTGATTCATCGCGACGCGGTGAACAAACGGGTGCGGCCTCGCCGCGGCGGGCGCCTGACTGCGATCACATCGGGCGGGGCGATTCCGGACAACGCGGATTACCGCGTCATGCTCGAGCCGGAATCGCAGCTCGTCGGGACCGTGAACGAGGACTTCGCCGTCGAAAGTTTGCAAGGCGATATTTTTCAGCTCGGCAACACCTCGTATCGGATACTGCGGGTCGAGCGTGGGACGGTGCGCGTGGAAGACGCGCACGGCGAGCCGCCGTCGATTCCGTTCTGGCTGGGTGAGGCGCCGGGCCGCAGCGACGAGCTGTCGTTCGCCGTCTCGCGGCTCCGACAGGATGTCGAAGAGCGCCTCATCGGGACGGGTGTGAGCTCGGGCGCAGGCGCGGGCCCGAGCGCCGGCGCAGGCCCGAGCGCGGGCGCAGGTTCGGGCGCCGCCGGCCTGCGATCGGCATCCGAGTGGGTGGCGCAAACGATCGGCATCGACGCGGTTGCGACATCGCAGCTGATCGAGTATCTCGCCGCCGGGCGAGCCGCGCTCGGTACTCTGCCGAAGCTCGACACGATCGTGTTCGAGCGCTTCTTCGATGAGTCGGGCGGCATGCAATTGGTGATCCATTCACCCTACGGGAGCCGGGTGAATCGGGCGTGGGGCCTCGCGCTGCGCAAGCGATTTTGCCGCACTTTCAACTTCGAGCTGCAGGCGGCGGCCACGGAGGATCAAATCATCCTGTCGCTCACGCACGCGCACAGCTTCGAGCTCGCGGAGGTGTCCCGATATTTGAATTCGAAGACGGCCCGGCACGTACTCGTGCAGGCGCTCTGCGCCGCACCGATGTTCGAGGTGCGCTGGCGCTGGGATGCGGGAATAGCCCTCGCGCTGCCGCGCTTTCGCGGCGGCAAGAAGATACCGCCGCAGATCGCGCGCATGAATGCCGAGGATCTTCTGGCCTCGGTTTTTCCGGATCAGGTCGCTTGCGCCGAGAATCTGCCGGGAGAGATCGAAGTGCCGGATCATCCGCTGGTGCGGCAGACCATCCGTGATTGTCTCGAGGATGCCATGAACGTCCATGCGTTCGAGGCGCTGTTGCGCGGACTGGAAAGCGGGGCGGTACGGGTCGTCGCCCGGGATTTGACCGAGCCGTCGCCGCTGGCGCTCGAAGCGCTGACCGCGCGTCCCTACGCCTATCTCGACGACGCGCCGCTGGAGGAGCGGCGCACCCAAGCGGTCATGAGCCGCCGGTGGATCGACCCCGCCTCCGCTCAAGATCTCGGGCGCCTGGACGGCGAGGCCATTGCCCGGGTGCGTGAAGAGGCGTGGCCGGATGCCGCGACGGCGGACGAGCTTCACGATGCCCTGCTATGGCTCGCGTTCCTAACGGACGGGGAGCTGCACGCGAATTCCGCATGGCCTGCGCTCATGAGCGAGCTTGCCGCGCAGGGTCGCGTCGCCCGGATCGGCGCACCGGACGGGAGACAGTTGTGGATCGCCGTGGAACGGCGGTCGCTGTTCGAACCGCAGCTGCCGGCGAGCGAGGAGGCCATGACCGAGATCGTGCGTGGCCGGCTGGAGGGCTCGGGGCCGATCACGCCGCGCGCGATTGCGGAGTCGGCCGGCCTGCCGCTCGCCTCGATCCGTGCGGCGCTCGCGGCGCTGGAGCGCGAAGGGTTCGCGCTGCGCGGCCAATTCACGCCGGGCGGCGACGAGGAGGAGTGGTGCGAGCGCCGCCTGCTCGCGCGCATTCACCGCTATACGGTCAAGCGTCTGCGCGCGGAAATCGAGCCGGTCGCCGCGCGCGACTTCGTGCGATTTCTGTTCGAATGGCAGCGGGTGCTGCCGGATGCCCGCATGCAGGGTCCGGATGCACTGGCGGCGGTGCTGTCGCAGCTCGAGGGATTCGAAGCTCCGGCGAGCGCCTGGGAAACCGACATTCTCCCGTCCCGAATCTCCGAATACGAACCCGAGTGGCTCGATGAGCATTGCCGCGCCGGCCGATTCGTGTGGATTCGGCTCGCCGCCCGCACGCCTGATTCGGAGCGAGGGGCGGCCCCGGTGCGCTCGACGCCGATCACCCTGCTGGCGCGGCGAGAGCTGAGGTGCTGGTCGGCGCTTACCGAGGGACCGGACCCCGCTCAGCTGACCTCGCGGGCCCGTGCGGTCCTGGAATTCATCCAAACGCACGGGGCATCCTTCTTCGACGAAATCGCGGACAGCGCCGGGATGCTTCCCTCGGAGGTCGAGGACGCGCTCGCCGAGCTCGTGGCGCTCGGAATGGTGAATTCGGACAGTTTCGGCGGCCTGCGCGCGCTGCTCGTGCCGAGCAGCCAACGCGGCCGATCTCACGGCCGCGGCGGCCGCCGCCGTCGATCCCTGGCGCTGTTCGCCATGGCCGATGCGGGCCGATGGGCGATCGTACGCCGCCCGGCGAAGGCGTCCGGTTCGGGCACGACGGATCCGGAAGCGGTCGAGCACGTCGTGAGAACGCTGCTCAAGCGCTGGGGGGTCATCTTCTGGAAGCTTCTGGCGCGTGAGGCGGAGTGGCTGCCGCCCTGGCGCGAGATCCTGATGTGCTGCCGCCGCTTGGAGGCGCGCGGCGAGCTTCGAGGCGGCCGTTTCATCGCAGGCTTCTCGGGAGAGCAATATGCGCTGCCGGAGGCCGTGGCGCCGCTGCGCGAGGCGAGACGGCGGTCGCGGAGCGGGCAGCTGGTGTCGTTGTCCGGAGCCGACCCCCTCAATTTGCTCGGCATCATCACCCCCGGGGTGAGACTGCCGTCGCTCGCCGGCAATCGCCTCCTGTATCGCGATGGCGTGCCCATCGCCACCTACGCGGCGGGGGAAGTCCGGTTCTTGGAGAGTCTCGACCCGAAACAGGAGTGGGAGACGCGCAATGCGGTACTCCGTCGGCACGTGCCGGCCGCGCTCTTGCCGCTGGACGAGCCGTCGGCAGGCGACACGGTCTAGGCAGGCTTCGAGCGCACGCAAGCACCTTGTTGCCGAGCGCGCGGTAGGGGATTCGTCGTGTGCTGAACTGCCACCGTCGGAGGTGGTCCGAAGGGGCGGGGGTGTGTTTACGCGCGTTGTTGCGCGAGGCGGCCGGGCGAGGGAAGCTCGAAAGCGCTTATCGGGCTTCCTGCCGCATGGACTTCTACGGACTTCGAGCCGGAGCAGCAAACTGCCCACCAGCTATAGTCGCTCGCCCCGGAACGCGGCGTCAAGCACACAATCTGGCGAGTATTGCGAGTTTCCCGGGCATTGGCGGGAATCCGCGGGTCATGCGCGGGTCTCGCCCGGGTCTCACGCGGGAAGGGGCGCCGCCCGCCGAAATTGTCTAGAATCGGCGGCGATTTCCTTCCATACCGGGCGAACGTGGAGCTTATCGATGAAGTCATTCGTGTCGATGGTGGCAACCTTCTCTTTGATTTCGAGCGTTTTGGGGGCGACTTCTCTCGCTCGCGCCGCGACCCCGCAGTCCTCGCCCGCACCCGCCGCAGCCCCCACGGCCACCACGGCCCCGGAGTGGGTCGAAGGAAGAAACTACTTTCTGATCGTTCCGGCGCGTCCCACCGGATTGCCGGCCGGAAAGGTCCAGGTTACGGAGGTGTTCTCTTATGCCTGCCCGGCGTGCAATCAATTTCAGCCGCACATGCGCAAGCTGGAGCACAGCGTGCCCTCCAACGTCGTCATCAATTTCGTGCCGGCGTCGTTCAATCCCGCCGAGGACTGGCCGATGTTCCAGCTCGCGTACGTGACGGCGCAAACGCTCGGCATCGCCGACAAAACCCATGACGCCATGTTCGATGCCGTGTGGACCACGGGCGAGCTCTCGACCACGGACCCGTCGAGCGCCAGCGGCCTCAAGACGCATATGCCGACGATCGAGGATGCCGCGCGCTTCTATGAGAAACACACGGGAGTTCCGGCCGCCAAGTTCGTGGCCACGTCGAAGTCGTTCGGCGTCGATAGCCAGATTCGTGTCGACGAGGAGGCCATCAAGCAGTTCGGCGTCGATCGGACCCCGACCATCGTGGTGAACGGCAAGTATCGGCTGCAGGTGGAGTCCGCCGGCGGCGCCGACAGCCTCATCGAGCTGGTCAATTGGCTCGTGGCGAAAGAGAGCAAGTAGCGCCTCGGCGCTCGGTGCGGACGAGTTCCGCAGGATGAGCGAAGCGGCGCTTCTGTGGGGAGTTCTGGTGAGCTCCATCGGCGTGGGCTTTTGCATCTACGGCAAGCGACAGCAAGCGCCCATCCCACTGCTCTGCGGGATCGGGCTGGTCGTCTTTCCTTATTTCGTTCCGAACGTCGCCGCGCTGATCGCGATTGGAATCGTGCTGTGCGCGATCCCTTATTTCTTCAGAAGGTGACTGCGCTAGCGATGCAAGATCTTATCCAGCGCCTGACCTTTCTTGACGCGCCGCATGGAATCATCGATGGATGGAGTACGATTCCTTGATCAACGAAAATCCCCCGAGGCGCCGCCGTGCACTGTGGATCGCGCTGATCGCATTGGCCGTCGTGGTGGTCGCGATCATCGTTTATCGATCGGTCACATTCGTGACGCAGCCGCCGCCGCGGCACGGACGTTTTCGCGTTGGCGGCGACCAGCCCGTGGGTGTCGCAAGGATCGCGCGGGGCGACATTCGTCTGACCCTGCGCGCGCTCGGCGCGGTGACGCCGTTGGCGACGGTCACCGTGACCACGCAGATCAATGGTTACTTGATGAGCGTCGGTTTCAAAGAGGGACAGCTCGTTCACAAGGGCCAGTTATTGGCGCAGATCGATCCACGTCCCTATGAAGTCGCATTGGAACAGGACAAAGCGCAGCTGGCGCGCGACGAGGCGACCTTTAAGCAGGCGCAGATGGACCTCACCCGCTACGAGACGCTGTCGCAGCAGCAGTCGATCGCGCGGCAGACGTACGAGGACCAGGTGTGGACGGTCAAGCAGGATCAGGGCACCGTCGACTACGACAAGGGCCTGATCAAGGCGCAGGAGCTCAACCTGACCTATTGCCGCATCGTCGCGCCGACCGACGGTCGAGTGGGGCTCCGGCAAATCGATCCGGGCAACTATGTGCAGACCAGCTCGACCGCCGGAATCGTGGTGCTCACCAAGTTGAATCCCACGACGGTGGAATTCGCGGTGCCCGAGGACAGCCTGCCGCAGATCATGGCGCGAGTCCGCGCCGGCGCGGTTCTGCCCGTGACCGCCTTCGACCGCGCCAACGTCACGCAGCTCGCGACCGGGCAACTGGCCGCCACCGATACGGAGGTCAACACGACGACCGGCACGGTGATGCTGCGAGCCAATTTCGACAATTCCAACGAGGCGCTTTTCCCGAGTCAGTTCGTCAATGTGGTCATGCTGCTGGATACCTTGAAAGATGCGGTGACGGTGCCGGTGCGCGCCGTTCAGCGTGGGGCGCCCGGAAATTACGTGTACCTGGTGGGGGATGACGACACCGTCTCGGTTCACCCCGTCACCCTCGGCCCGCAAGACGGCGATTTCTACGCGGTGACGGCCGGTTTGTCGCCCGGCGATCGAGTGGTCACCGACGGCGCGGACCGCTTGCGTGACGGCGCCAAGGTGAGCATTCCCGATACCACGCAGGCGCCGCCGGCGGCCGGCGAGGGCCGCCGCGGACCCAACGGCCACCGCTTCGGCAATGGTCAGAACGGAGATCGCGGCGGATCGGGCAACCACGGGAATTGGCAGCATCATAGGCACCCGCAGCAGGACGATTCGGGCCAGACGCCGGATCATTCGACGGACCAGCCGCATCAGAGGCAACGGCCGAGTTCCGACGGCCCCCCGGCCGGCGGCTCGCCTCCGAGCGGCAATTAGAGCCCCACGGCGATGAACCCGTCCAGGGCTTTCATCAACCTGCCGGTTGCGACCTCGTTGCTGATGGTCGCGATCCTGTTGAGCGGCCTGTTCGCGTTCAAGTTCTTGCCGCTGTCCTCCCTGCCCGAGGTCGATTATCCCACCATCCAGGTGCAGACTTTTTATCCGGGCGCGAGCCCGGAGGTCATGACCTCGTCGGTCACCGCACCGTTGGAACGCCAGTTCGGGCAAATGCCCGGCCTCAACCAAATGACCTCGGCGAGCTCGGGCGGCGCGTCCGTCGTGACGCTCCAATTCAGCCTCGATCTCGGCCTCGACGTGGCCGAGCAGGAGGTGCAGGCGGCCATCAACGCGGCGGGCAACGTACTTCCCAACGACCTTCCGACGCCTCCGACCTACGCCAAATTCAATCCGGCCGACGCGCCCATCATGACCCTCGCGGTCACATCGAAGACGCTCAAACTCACCGACGTCGAGGATTTGAGCTTCACGCGCCTCGCGCAGAAGATCTCGCAGCTGCCCGGCGTGGGCGTGGTGAGCATATCGGGCGGCCAGCGACCGGCCGTACGGATTCAATTCAATCCGCGCGCGCTCGCGAAGTACGGGCTCAACATCGACGACCTGCGCACCACGATCGGCAACGCGAACAGCAACTCGCCGAAGGGCAGTTTCGACGGACCGTCGCAGGCCTCATCGATCAATGCCAACGATCAGATTACCGACATCGACGACTACCGCAATATCATCGTGGCCTACAGCAACGGCTCGCCGGTGCACATGTCGGACGTGGCGAATGTGGTCGTCGCGCCTGAGAACACCAAGCTCGCGGCCTGGGCGAATACCACGCCGTCCCTGATCCTGAACATTCAGCGCCAGCCCGGCGCCAACGTGATTCAGGTGGCGAACGCGGTCAAGCGGCTGCTTCCCACGGTCAAGGCGGACATGCCGCCGGCCCTCGACATCAGCATTTTGAGCGACCGGACCGAGACCATCCGCGCATCGGTGTCGGATGTCGAATTCGAGCTGGTCCTCGCCGTGATTCTGGTCGTGTTGGTGATATTCGTGTTCCTGCGCAATGCGCCGGCCACCATCATCCCGAGCTTGTCGGTGCCGCTATCGCTGGTCGGAACGTTCGGCGCCATGTATCTGCTCAACTACAGCCTGGACAACCTCTCGTTGATGGCGCTCACCATCTCCACGGGCTTCGTGGTGGACGATGCCATCGTGATGATCGAGAACATCGCCCGCTACGTCGAAATGGGCGAGTCGCCCATGGCGGCCGCGCTCAAGGGCTCGAAGCAGATCGGCTTCACCATCATCTCGCTCACTGTCTCGTTGATAGCCGCGCTGATACCGCTGCTGTTCATGGGAGAGGTCGTCGGCCGGCTGTTCCACGAGTTCGCCATCACGCTCGCGGTGACCATCGTGATCTCCGCCGCGGTGTCGCTCACGCTGGTGCCGATGCTGTGTGCGCGCTTGCTGCATCACCGGGCCAGCTCGACCAGAAGCGCATGGGATCTAAAGGCCGAGCGCGGTTTTCAATGGATCATCGACCGCTATCACCGCGGCCTCGAATGGGTTCTCGATCATGAGACGTTCACCCTGGGCGTGGCGGGCATCACCCTGGTGGTGACGCTGCTCCTCTACATATTCATCCCCAAGGGGTTCTTTCCCGTGCAGGACACGGGCGAGATCCAGGGCATCTCCGAGGCGGCCGAATCCATATCCTACGAAGCCATGGCGGAGCGGCAACAGGTGCTGGCCGCCGCCATTCTCAAGGATCCGGACGTTCAATCCCTGAGCTCGTTCATCGGCGTCGACGGCGCGAATACCACCCTCAACAGCGGACGTTTTTTGATCAACTTGAAGCCGCACGATGAGCGCCACGCCACGGCGAGCGAGATCATCCGGCGGCTCAAGCAGGAGACCGCGGGCGTGGTCGGCATCACGCTGTACATGCAGCCCTTGCAGGACATCACCATCGACTCGGCGGTCAGCCGCACCCAATATCAGTTCGTGGTCGAGAGCACCGACAACAACGATTTTGCGACCTGGGTTCCGCCGCTCATGCAGAAGCTGAAGCAGTTGCCGCAGCTCGCCGACGTTGCGAGCGATATGGAACAGCAGGGTACCGCGACCGATCTCGTCATCGACCGTTCTACCGCCGCGCGTTTCGGCATCACCCCCGCGACCGTGGACAACGTGCTCTATGATTCCTACGGCCAACGCATCGTCTCGACCATCTACACGCAGTCCAACCAGTACCGGGTGATCCTGGAGGCGGATCCGTCGATTCAACGCTCGTTGGCCGGCCTATCCGAGCTTTATCTGCCCTCATCCGTTTCGTCGACCAACGGACAGGTGCCTTTGTCGGCGATCGTGAGCGTCAACCAGCGCGCCGGACCGCTGCAGATCACGCACCTCGGACAGTTCCCGGCGACCACCATTTCCTTCAATCTGTCGCCGGGGTCTTCGCTCGGCGCCGCCGTCGATGCCATCCACAAGGCGGAGCAGGACATTCACTTGCCCGCTAAATTCGTGACCGCCTTCCAGGGCACGGCAGCGGCCTTTCAGCACGTCCTGACCAACCAGGCGCTCCTGCTGCTCGCGTCCATCGTCACCATGTACATCGTGCTGGGCGTCCTCTACGAGAGTTTCATCCATCCGATCACCATTCTGTCGACGCTCCCCTCGGCGGGCATCGGCGCCATGCTGGCGTTGATCATCGCCGGCGACGATCTCGATGTGCTCGGCATCATCGGCATCATCCTGCTGATCGGCATCGTCAAGAAAAACGCCATCATGATGATCGATTTCGCCCTGGATGCGCAGCGCAAGGAGGGGCTCGCGCCGCGCGAGGCGATCACCCGGGCCTCGCTCCTGCGGTTCCGGCCGATTCTCATGACCACGATGGCGGCGCTGCTCGGTGCACTGCCGCTGATGCTGAGCTACGGCGCGGGATCCGAGCTCAGGCGCCCCTTGGGCATCGCAATCGTGGGCGGATTGATCATGAGCCAGCTGCTCACGCTGTTCACGACGCCGGTCATCTACCTGGCCTTCGACCGCGTCGCGGCGCGCGTGCGCCGGCGCCGGGCGGGCGCGGATCCCGCGCCGGTATGAATCTCTCGCATCCCTTCATTCAGCGCCCGGTGGCCACCACCCTGCTGACCGTCGGGGTGGTCCTCGCGGGCGCGTTCGCCTATCTCAAGCTGCCGGTGTCGCCGCTCCCCCAAGTCGACTATCCGACCATCTCGGTATCGGCGTCTCTCCCGGGCGCCGATCCCGAGACGGTGTCGACCAGCGTAGCCGAACCGCTGGAGCGCTACTTGGGACAAATCGCCGATGTCACCGAGATCACCTCGCAGAGTTCCAGCGGACAGACGCGCATCACGCTGCAGTTCGACCTGGACCGCGACATCAACGGCGCGGCGCGCGACGTGCAGGCGGCGATCAACGCGGCCTCGGCCGACGTATCGACCAGCCTGTCGAGCAATCCAAGCTACCGCAAGGTGAATCCCGCCGATGCGCCGCTGATGATCATCGCGCTCACCTCGAAGACGCTGACTCGAGGTCAGCTGTACGATGCCGCGAGCAACGTGCTGCAGCAGCGGCTGTCGCAGCTCGACGGCATCGGACAGGTGTCGATCGGCGGCGCGACGCTGCCGGCGGTGCGTGTCGAGCTCAATCCTACCGCCTTGTTCCACTACGGCATCGGACTCGAGGACGTGCGCGCGGCGCTGGCATCGGCGAACGCCAACAGCCCCAAGGGCGCAATCGAGGACGGCGCCCGCCGCTTTCAGCTCTACACCAACGATCAGGCCACCCACGCGAGCGAGTACCGCCCGCTGATCGTGGCCTATCGCAACGGCTCGGCGGTGCTGCTTTCCGACGTGGCGGACGTCGAGGATTCGGTACAGGATCTGCGCAACGAAGGGCGCGCCGACGGCGTGCCGTCGGTACTCGTCATCCTGTCGCGCCAACCGGGCGCCAATATCATCGATACGGTCGACCAGGTAAAGGCGGAGCTTCCGCAGCTGCAAGCCGCGCTCCCGAGCGATGTGAATCTGACCATCGTGTCCGACCGAAGCGCGACCATTCGAGCTTCCCTGCACGACACGAAGTGGACGCTGGTTCTGGCGGTGGCGCTGGTGACCTTCGTGGTGTTCCTGGCGCTCGGCGACGTGCGCGCCGCGCTCGTGCCCGCGGTGGTCGTGCCCGTGTCGCTGATCGGCACCTTCAGCGGCATGTATCTCCTCGGCTTCAGTCTCGACAACCTGTCGTTGATGGCGCTCACCATCGCGACCGGTTTCGTGGTGGATGATGCCATCGTGGTGCTCGAGAACATCTCGCGGCACGTCGAGAATGGAATGCCGCGACGCGAGGCTGCGCTGCGCGGCGCCAAAGAGGTGGGCTTCACCGTCATATCGATCAGCGTCTCGCTGGTGGCGGTGTTCATTCCGATCTTGTTGATGGGCGGCATCGTCGGGCGGCTGTTCCGGGAATTCACGGCCACCTTGTCGCTCGCCATCGTGATCTCCATGGTGATCTCGCTCACCACGACGCCGATGATGTGCGCCCTGATCCTGCGACTGCCGGACCGCGCGCACCGACCCCATCGATTGAGCCTGCTCGATCGCTCGGTCGCCGTCTACGAACGCACCCTCGCCTGGTCGCTCAGGCATGGGCGGCTGGTGATGCTGGGACTGTTGATCACCATCCTGCTCAACGTGCTGTTGTTCACCGTGATTCCCAAGGGCTTCTTTCCGCAGGAGGACACCGGGCTGATCACGGGCGGCATCGTCGCGGACCAGAGCATTTCCTTTCAATCGATGAAGGACAAGCTGGTTCAGCTGATGAACATCGTACAGGCGGATCCGGCCGTGCAGAGCGTCGCCGGATACACGGGGGCGGGCAGCGGCGGCGGCAACTCACAGACCAATACGGGCTCCGTGTACGTCCTGTTGAAACCGCTGTCGGTGCGCAAGATATCGTCGGACGAGGTGATCGCGCGTCTGCGTACCAAGCTCGCCCAGGTGGCCGGTGGACGGCTGTTCCTGCAGACCGTTCAGGACATCCGCATAGGCGCCCGGCAATCCAATGCGGAATACCAGTTCACCTTGCAGGCCGACAGCGTGTCGGATCTGTACACCTGGGGTCCGAAGCTCCTTGCGGCGCTGCAAACCAGCCCGGTGATCGCGGACGTGAATTCGGATCAGCAACAAAAGGGGCTGGAGACGGATGTGAGCTACGATCGCATCACGGCGGCGCGGCTCGGCCTGACGGTGGGGCAATTGGACAGCACGCTGTACGATGCGTTCGGGCAGCGGCAGGTGTCGACCATTTACAACGCTCTCAACCAGTATCACGTGGTGATGGAGGTCGCGCCGCGCTACTGGCAGAGTCCGGCGATGCTCGAGGACATGTACGTGAGTACCTCCGGCGGCACGGCGAGCGGCACGCAAACCACCAACTCGCTGACGACCACGGCCGGCAGCAGCTCGGCGGGCGCGAGCGCCGGCGGCGGCGGCGGCGCCGGATCCGGCTCCACGACCGGCGTGACCGGCGGAGTACCCGGTACGGGTTCCGCCGTGGTGAGCTCGCCCATCGTCGGCGCGAGCGGGTCGCCTTCGACGGCCGGCACATCGAGCGCGGGCGCCAGCAATTCGGTTCAGAATGCGTTGACCAATGCCATCGCCAATACCGGCCGGGGCGCGGTCTCGAGCGGTGCCGCGGTGAGCGCCAGCGTCGAGACGATGGTCCCGCTGGCGGCGGTCAGCCATCATTCGGCGGGCACCACCCGGCTGTCGGTGAATCATCACGGATTGTTCGCCTCCACGACGATCTCCTTCAATCTCCAACCCGGCATGTCGCTCTCCGACGCCACGCGTGCCGTAACGCAGGCCATGGAGGAGATCCATCTGCCGACCTCGATCCATGGAATATTCGCGGGCACGGCCGGCACCTTCCAGCAATCTCTGTCGACCGAGCCGTTGCTCATTGCCGCGGCGCTGCTCGCGGTGTATATCGTGCTCGGCGTACTCTACGAGAGCTATATTCATCCGATCACCATCATCTCGACGCTGCCGTCGGCGGGCGTGGGCGCGGTGCTTGCGCTCATGGTATGGCACACGGAGTTCAGCATCATCGCCTTGATCGGCGTGATACTGCTGATCGGCATCGTGAAGAAGAACGCCATCATGATGATCGACTTCGCCATTCACGCCGAGCGCACGGAGGGGCTCCCGCCGCGCGAGGCCATCTACCAGGCCTGTTTGCTGCGATTCCGTCCGATCATGATGACGACGCTGGCCGCCCTGCTCGGCGCGATTCCGCTCGCCTTCAGCTACGGAAACGGCGGCGAGCTGCGCAGGCCGCTGGGAATCTCCATCGTCGGAGGCCTGATCGTCAGCCAAGTGTTGACGCTCTATACCACCCCGGTTCTTTATGTGTACCTGGACCGCTTTCAGAGCTGGATCAAGCGCCGCTGGCCGTGGCGCTGGTCCGACGCCGGAGCGGCGGAGGCAGTCGGATGAGTTGTCGAGCTTGTGCTTTGAGGCGGCCGGCCGGGGGATGGACCGGAGCCGCGGCCATTTGCGCCGCCGTTGCCGCCGCGGCGGCGCTGTCCGCGTGCGCCGTCGGTCCGAACTATCATCGCCCGTCTGCACCGGTTCCGAGCGCCTACAAGGAATTGCCGCCCGGCTGGAAAGTAAGCACTCCGAGCGACGAGCGCGACCGCGGGGAGTGGTGGGCGCTATTCAACGATCCCGAGCTCAACGAGCTCGAGCGGCAAGTAAATATCTCCAATCAGAACGTGAAGCAATACGAGGCCGAATATCGTCAGGCCGTTGCCATGCTCAAGGAGGCCGAGGCGCAGCTCTATCCCACCGTGGCGGTGAGCTTCGGCGGCCAGCGCGGCGGCGGGGGCGGCGGCACGGCGGCCGTGTCGAGCGCGGTCGGCAGCGGCACCGGCGGGAGCACTCATACCGAGTTCACCCTCGAGAGCCTCCTGACCTGGCAACCCGACATCTGGGGGACCATCCGGCGCGAGGTCGAGAGCCGCAAAGCCGGCGTCCAGGTGAGCAAGGCGAATATCGCCAATGCCCAGCTGTCGGCGCAGGCGACATTGGCCGCCGACTACTTCGATCTGCGGTCGGCCGATTCGCTGCGCAAGCTCCTCGCGCAGGCGGTTTCCCTGAATCAGCGCGCGCTCGAGATCACGCAGAACATGTTCAAGTCCGGCACGGCCACCAACGGCGATGTGGCCGCCGCGCAAGCGGCGCTCGAGGCCGCGCAGGCGCAGCTCGTGGCCGTGGATCAAGAGCGCGGTACCTTCGAGCACGCCATCGCCATGCTGACGGGACACTTGCCATCCGAGCTGTCCATCCCGGAAGCGCCGCTCACCGCCACCGTGCCGGAGGTGCCGGTGTCGCTGCCGTCCGAGCTGCTGGAGCGCAACCCGAGCATCGCCGCCGCCGAGCGCCAGATGAAGCAAGAGAATGCGCTCATCGGCGTCGCGATCGGCGCTTACTTTCCCACCATCAGCCTGACGGGGCTCGGTGGCTTCGCGGGCAACCCCTTGTCGACCTTGGTCAATCAGTCGAACCGCATCTGGTCGGTCGGCGGAACCGCGAGCGACACGCTGTTTCAAGGCGGGTCGCAGGTGGCCGCGGTGGCGAACGCGCGCGCGACCTACGATCAATATGTGGCAAACTACCGCCAGACGGTTCTTACCACGTTCCAATCGGTCGAAGACCAACTACTGGCGCTACGTGTGCTGCAACATGAGTCCGAATACCAGGCGCGGGCGGTGAAATACGCGCAGACGGCGGCCGATGTGGCGCTAAATCAGTTCAATGCCGGTACCGTCGCCTACACCACGGTGATCACCGATATCCAAGCTCTGGTCGCCGACCAAGAGTCTCTCCTCACCGTCCAGCAGAACCAGCTGGTCGCGGATGTGACGCTCATCCAGGCTCTGGGGGGCGGTTGGGACACCTCGAAACTGTGACGCCGTGATCAAGCTGGTGCGCTATCACCCGAGGATATGGATCGCCCTGGGTGTCGGCGCCGGCGCATTTTTCAGTCTTCCCGCGAGCTGGTCCGCCTTGACCCGCCTGCTCGTAAGCTGGGATGCCGGAGTGACGTTGTTCCTGGTGCTGCTGTACGTCTGGATGTCGCGTCTGACGGCCGAGCAGATCTGCACGCGCTACATCGAGGAGGACGAAACGGCGCCCATCATACTCATCGTGGTGACGATCGCGGCGCTCCTCAGCCTCGTCGCCATCGTCGAGCCGCTCGCGACCCTCAAGCATGTGAGCGGCCGCGACCGCGTCGGACACTTCGCAGTCACCGCGGTGACCTTGATCGATTCGTGGATGCTGGTCCCCACCATGTTCACCACATACTATGCCGATATGTTTTACAGCGTGGAGAAGACCGAACGGCCGCTGTCGTTTCCACAGACCGAGATGCCGGCGTTCTGGGACTTCGCCTACTTCTCATTTACCATCGCCGCCGCTTGTCAGACGGCAGATGTGCTCACCACGCGAAGCTCGATCCGCAAAGTCGTCATCTTTCACGAGCTGATCTCCTTCCTCTTCAACGCCTCGATTCTGGGGTTTGCGATCAACGTGACGGCGGGATTGATCGGGTCATGAAATCCAAGGTCGTGGCGATTCTCGAGACGCGAACGGGCGAACACCTGGCGGAGCTGATCGCGCGCCGGGGTGCCGTGCCGATGCGTGCGCCGGCGCTGGAAGAGGTGCCGGATCTGGACAGCAATCAATTGGCCGCACATCTGCAGGGCTGGGCGGCGCACCCCTTTACCATGGCCATCTTCCAGACCGGCGTAGGTACGCGGGCGCTGTTCGAGGCCGCCGACCAGCTGAGTTCGACACCCGCGCTGGTGCGCATGCTGGAACAGTCGGTAGTCGTGGTGCGCGGGCCGAAACCGGTGGGCGAGCTGAATTCTCGCGGCGTGCGCATCGACATCCGCGCCGCGGTGCCGTTTACCACGGAGACCGTTCTGGCGGCGGTGGCGGAGGTGCCGCTGCAGGGCGGGCGGGTGCTCGTTCAGCGTTACGGAGAGGCGAACCGGCGGCTCAGCGATGCGCTGACGGGGCGGGGCGCGGCGGTCGAGGAAATTGCGAGCTATCGCTGGGCCCTTCCCCAGGATACCGGTCCGCTCGTGCGGTTGATCGACGCGTTGTCCTCCTCGAGGGTGGATGCCGTGGTCTTCACGAGCGCCGTCCAAGTCCGGAATCTGTACGCGGTCGCCGATCGCATGAACCGCGGCGCGGCGCTCGCGGCTCTGTTGAACGCCCGCGTGGTCGCCTCGATCGGTCCCGTGTGCACTGCGGCGTTGATGGCGCATGGCGTGCATCCGACGTTCGAGGCCAACCCGCCCAAGCTGGGACCGCTGGTGCAAGGATTGGCTGAAGCGCTGAAATGATCGCATCGAAGCGCCGATGCGCCTGCCTCGACGCACCGTCCTTGTAGGCCCGGCGCTGACGGAACCCCGCTCCCCAGTCCTACAGCCGAGTCATCCGGCATGGGTCGGTGAAATCGAAATACGAATGGTATAAAGCCGTTCCGATTTCGCCATTCTCTTGCAGGAGCAGAAAAACATGGACAACCGCACCGGGTCGGAGGCTTCCAAACCCTTTCTGACCGATATACAGACGCTACGGGCCCGGGCTCGCAAACACATCCAGGAGGGAAGCGTCACTCCGAATTACGAGGGGGACGTCAAGAAAACGATCGAGATCCTGCAAGCGGTGCTCGCCACCGAGATTGTGTGCGTGCTCCGATACTCCATGCATGCGATCGCCGCGACGGGCATTTCCAGCGAGGGCGTCAAATCCGAATTCGCGACCCATGCCAAGGAAGAACAGGAGCACGCCGCGGAGGTGGCGGAGCGCATCAACCAATTGGGCGGGAAGCCCGATTTCAATCCATCAGGCCTGGCATCACGATCGGCGTCGGAATACGGCAATGCGGGCAATCTGGTCGATATGATCAAGGAGAATTTGATTGCCGAACGGATTGCGGTCGAGCACTACCGTGAGCTCATCCGCTACTTCGGCGATCGCGACCCGAGCACGCGGCACATGATGGAGCGTATCTTGGCCGTGGAGGAGGAGCATGCCAATGATATGCATGACCTTCTCGTCGCGCACGAGGGCCGCCCGATGCTGGAGAAATGAGCCGGTTCGGCTAAGAGCTGCGACCGACCGAAGGCGGGTCGCTCGCGGGGAACGTCTCCTCGAGCGCCTCGTCCAGCAAGTCGCTTTCATGCTGCCGGGGATCGGCGCCGGCCCGCGCCTCCAGCGGGTGCTTCTCGATGTACGCCGCCGCGTAGGAACAAACCGGCACCACGCGCCAGCCATTGCTTCTCGCCGTGCAGAGCGCCTCGCGCATCAATTCACCCGCGATGCCTCGGCCTTCAATGGGCCTCGGCACGCCGGTGTGCGTGATCGTCATGACACCGTCCGCGAGCGTGTAATCCAGCACGGCGCGCTCGCCGTTCACCTCGGCGGTGAATCGATGAGCCGCCGCATCGTGACTCACCTGGATCATTACCGGGGAGGCTCCGCGTGTTCGCGTTCGGGTGCCGGACGCGCCTCCGGACGAGCAGGCGCAGACGGGTGAGGCGGCGGCGCCGGACGCGCGGCTTCGGCGGCTGCTCGGCGCTCTTCGGGTTCCGGCCGCGCCGGCGGCGCGACCGAGTGGGAGGCTTCATACGGCACAGGACGCTCGGGGGCCGCGCGCTCCGTCGGTGCGCGACGGGCCGTCGGTGGTGCGGGGCGGCGCTCCGCCGGTGCGGGTCGGGCCGCCGCAGGCTCTGCGCGCGCGGCATGCTCTGCGCGCGCGGGACGAGCGGGCGCCGGATGCGCGGGTGCGCCGCGCGCGGCCACCACGCCCTTACCGCTCAATACACCGGGTTTCGCCGTGGCCGCGATCGGGGGATTCCCATGATTTGCCCTCGACAGCAGCGCCGGATTCGAGCGCGCGGCTTCCACATGGCGTTGCTGCTCCGGTGTCGCCGGGAAATGAGTCTGCCGTGCGGCTGCCTGTTCCTCGGCGGTAGGTCTCGCCCGAACTCCGCCGGGGCCGCCGTTGTAGCTCACACGATTCACGGTAACGTTGTTGACGACGACGTTTTTGACATACACGTTGGTGATGTGGGTGGTGCCGACATTGATAACCGCGGTGTTGTAGAACAAATGGCCGCCTTGCCAATAGCCGCCCTCGTAGCCGCGGCCGTCGTACCCATAGCCGTAGTATACCCCGCCGTAGAATCCGACTTGCGGGCCCCAGTAGCCCGGATTCCACACGAATTCACCGCCGTTGCTTCCCCAATAGCCCGGGGTCCAAAGCAATCCCGGCTGCGGAGCTTCCACCCAGGTACCCGGCACCCAATAGTAGTCCTGGGCGTCGTCGCTCCAGTACCAGTAGCCCGGCACCCAGAGATACCCGTCGCCCGGAATGGGCGGTTGCTCGTACACCGGCAGTTCAGGCGGCGCGAGGTTGACGGAAATGCCAACTCCGAACTGCGCCATGCTGACAGCCGGAAGGATCGATAATAGGAGCGCGGGTAGCCAACCTCGCCGCCAAAGCTTGAACATAGTGGGTCTCCGGATTGAGAAACGCGCCTTTGCCCGCGGCGCTTTTTGAGTAGGCGGCGTGTAGGCGGCGTCAATTAATGTAAATATGTGCGTAGAAGTATACAAGCCAGAGGCAGCCCGCCTTCGTAGGTCATATCCGGGGCCCATCGTAGGAGGTCGCCGATAATGGGTGGCGGCAGCATTGGCATAGCGGCATGATCATTAGCATGGCGGCATGATGACGAACGAATTGCCCGTGGAGCAGGCGTACCGCCGGCTCAAGGCTTTTACCGACGATGCGTCCCGGATCACGGCGACGGCGCAGTTGATCCTTGCCATCTTCGATGACTTCTACAGCTTGTTGTGCGAGTACCCCTATCGCGCGAAAAGCGCTTTCGAGTTGAGGGACCCGCACGCCTCGATTCGCATCAGCAAGGAGCGCTTGGGGCTCTACAGCCGTTACATCTCAGAACATGGGCCTCGAATTCTCGCCGCATTCCCTGCGCTCGCGGACGATTCCCCACTGTGGGAGGCGATCGACCGCCTGTTCGTCGCCATGATCGTCGACCGCTACGAGGCGGATACGGCTTTCAGTTTCGCCCACTCGCTCCGCCGCAATATTTGCCAGGAAATTTGGCGGCCCGTCGCCTATTCATTTCCCCCGCCGAGCAAGCTTCGAGCCTTTTCCATGGCGTCGGTGCACCGGCGGCTACCCATTCATTCGCGCGTGGATGCGGAGTTGATCGCTTCCTTCCTGCGAGTGCCGGGATTTTCCGTGCCATTCCGAGATTTGGAGGGCGACTCGCAACGCATCCTGCGACGGGTCGAGTCGATTCTGCATGGCTCGCCGGGCGATCCGGCGCCGGTGGCGCTCGATGTGGTCGAGGCCGGCTTCTTCCGCGACCGCAGCGCGTTCGTCGTAGGCCGATGGGTCATGGGAGATGACAGCATCGTGCCGTTCGTCGTGGCCCTGCAGAACGACTCCGAGGGTATTTACGCCGACGCGGTGCTGCATCGAGTCGCGGACATTCACGGACTATTCAGCTCGGCGCTCGCCAATTTTCACGTCACCACGCGGCTCTACTACCAAACCTGCGTGTTTCTCTACAGCTTGATGCCGCGGCGGCCGCTGGGCCACCACTATTCGACGATCGGCTTCAACCACGTCGGCAAGGTCGCGATTTTGAACGAGATCGTCGAGCAGATGCGGGCGAGCGGACAGCGCTTCCGGCGCTCGCCCGGCGTCGCGGGAACGGTGGCTCTGGGGTTCACCTTCGATGCCTGCTCCTACCATCTGAAGGTCATCCGCGATCGCCCGACCACCTCTTATAAATGGGGCGCCTACCCGGGTGTTGCCGCGGTGATCGAGAAATACCGGCTGGTGCACGAGATCAACCGCGCGGGCAGCATGCTGGACAATGTCATGTACTTCAATCTGCGGCTGGATCGCGACATGTTCGATCCCGATTTCTTGCAACAGCTGTGCCGCGAATCGGCCGAGACCGTTCATGTGGACGGAGACGCGGTGATGCTTCGCACGTTGATCGTACAGCTCAAAATCATTCCGCTGCCGGTATTTCTGGAAAACGCTTCCGAGAGTGAAACCCGGGAGGTCATCATCAACCTGGGGCAATGCATCCGCAATAACGCGGCCACCAATATCTTCAACAAGGACTTGGATTCCAGGAATTACGGCGTCGGTCGCTACGGCCGGGTCTTCCTGTTCGATTACGACGCCGTCGAAAAGCTCATCGACGTGAAAATCCGAACCAACATGGACCGCGAACCGGGCGAAGAAGCGGTGCCCGACTGGTTCTTCGAGGAGGGCGTCATCTTTCTGCCGGAAGAGCTCCTGCATGGAATGCAGCTCATGAATCGATATGCGAGAAATTGCTTCCGCGAGGAGAACCTCGATCTTCTCGGCGTCCAATATTGGGAGGAGGTGCAGAGAACACTGCTGCGCGGCGAAGTGCCCGAGCTTCAGATGTATCCCGACGCCTGCAAGCTCGGCGCCGGGAACGTCGCGCAGACGGAGGTGGGCGTCGACATCTAGCGCGGCCACACGGGCGGATCAGGCCGGCGCGGCCGCCGCGGCGGGCAACTCGAGAATGAACGCGGCGCCCGCCCCGGCCCCTGCGCTCTCGGCGTGCAGCGTCCCTTCGAGCTCGCGGGCGGCGAGCGCAGCGCTATGCAGGCCGAAACCGTGGCCGGATTCGCGAGTGGTGAAGCCGTGGCGGAAGAGGTGCTGCATGTTCTCGGGCGCAATTCCGGCTCCGTTGTCGATGACCGAAATGCGGACGCCTCGAGCCGAAGGCTCGATGCGCAGCGTAATCAGCTTGTGGGCTCGCCCCGATTCGTCGCAGGCGTATTTGGCGTTCCGCACCAGGTTGACGAGAATCTGCAGCACCTTGTGCTTGTCGACCGTGATCGGCGGAACGTCGCCGAATTCGCGTTTGAGCTGAACGCCATGACGCTCGAAGGCGCTTGCATTGAGGCGCAAACTATCTTCCACCAGCGCGGCCACCTCGACGGTCTCCGCGATCCCGCAGAGTTTGGCGTAGCTTTGCTGCATCATCACCGTGTCCTTGATGTGCTCGATATTGTCACGCAACAACTTGAGCTCCTCGAGCGCCTCGCGTTGGTCCGACAAAAGCTGATCGCCGAGGGCCGCCAGATATTCCGGCACTCGCCGGCCGCGTGGGTCCTCGGTGAGGAACTTCCCGGCACCGGCGGAATGCTCGGACAGCAGCGCCGCCAGCCGAGATACACCCGGCGCGCAGGATTGCCGGATCCTCTCGGTCACGACGTTTGTCGAGATGTTGAGGCTGTTCAAAATGTTGCCGACGTTGTGCAGCACGTTGGTGGCGACTTCCGCCCTTCCGGCTTCGCGCGAGGCCGTGACCAGCTCTCGATGCACGCGCTCCAGCTCCGTCTCGCGGCGCTGTAAATCGCCGATCACGGCCTCGAGGAGCGTGCGGGTTTTGACCAGGTCCGTGATATCGCTAATGGTGCCCACGTATCCGGAAATGCCTTCCGTCGGAACCACGTGCTCGGTGTAGTAGCGTACGGTGTCGCCGTCGCCGAGCGCGCGATACTCGAAACGGGTGGCGCACGGCCGGCGCACGAAATCGGCCCAGCCCTGCTCCATCCGTGCCCGGTCTTCGGGGTGAACCGCCTGGGGCCAGTCGTCGATGTTTTGGGCCGGCGCGAGGCGGAGCATGCGCCGGTACTCGGGATTCACGTAGGTGCTATCACTCTGTGTATCGCCGTAGTAAATGGCGAGGGGAGCGCTGTCCAGGAGCGAGTCCGCCAGAGCTGAGTCCTGGGCGCCGCGTGGGGACGGGGCGAGATGTTCCGCGGCGCTCACCAGCTCCAGCTCGCTTACCCGCGACTGGAGCTCCGCGAGTGCGACGCCCTGGCGAGCCAGGGCGGTCAGCACGGCGCGCTCGTTGAACGACATTGCGATGGTCTTCTGCCGGTAGATGGCGATGGCTCCGAGAACCTCGCCTGCGGCGGTGCGCAACGCGCAACCCGCATAGCTCCGTATCCCGGCGGCGTTCAGAACGGCGTCGCCGCCGCCGTGCCTCCGATCGGCCGCGACATCTTGCACCTCGAACACATCGGGAGCGGCGAGCGTGCGCGCAAGGTAGGGGTCCTCCGGCAAGCCGCGGAGGGGCAAACCGGCGCTGAACCAAGACTCGCTCCAGCCGCTCAGCACGATCGACGCGAGCGGAGCCTGGAAGATTTCCGCTGCGAGCCGGGCCAACTCTGCGAATCCGGGCGGCGGCGGGCTCTCGGGGGAGCCGGCAGGCTCCGTGAGCGGGGTCGAGCGAGTGGGGTCGGTTCGGTCGCGGCTCATGAGACCGCGATTGCACCACAGGAGGGCGTCCGGCAAAGCGAATGCCGTCGCATTTCGGCGGCCGCGATCGGGTATCTTTGGCCGATGGGCGCAATCGCATCGGATGCCGTCGAGAAGCCGGCCGGGCCTTGGAATCCCGGCCTCAAATCGCAGATACCCAAGGAATGGCGGGAACTCGAGACGATTTTTCGGCCGGAGAACAGTTACACGACGCTGGCCGCCGCGGAGGAGCTTCGCGGCTTGACCGGCTTTGCCTTGAGCGAGCTGGCGGCATTCCGCCCCGAGCGACTGGCGCTGCATGAACTGCTGATCCGCGTGACAGCCGATTTCGCCGTGCCCGACGGTTCGCGCATCGGAGATCTGGGCATCAATTTTCGCCGGATCGCAAACCGCATACTCACGCATTATGTCGAGCCCGAGCGACACGCGATCAACACGGCTTTCGAGGAGGCGCGGCGGGCGGTAACCGAGGCCATCGAGGCGGCGCTGTCCGAGGTTTTTCGGGGACGGGCGGCGGTGGCGCGGACGGATACGGCGAAGGCGCGCCGATTCGCATTCTGGAGGCTTCGGCAAGAGCCTGCGGCTTTGCGGGCCGTCGAATTCAGCTGGGATGCCGGCCAGATAGCGGAGTGCGGGCGTCGGGCGAACGAGGCGCGCGAGCCGCTGCCGAGGCTTGCGTATCAGGCGCTTGCGCGAGTTCTGTCGGGATTGTTCACCGCGCACGGCTGCGCGTGGGGAACGCGGGATCTGATCGTGCCGCTTGCGCGCGATCTCGCGTGCAACACGTTCGCAAGCGATGCCATCGGAGAGGCCATCGATCCCTTGCTGCGGCGCGCAGCGGAGCTCGAGGGTTACGGACTGCTGCCGCGCCAGGATCGGCCGGTGGTCATCAACACCAAGGGCGCGTCGGCATCCGGCAAGAGCACGCTGCGTCTGCTGCAAAAGAAACTGGCGGGCGACATCGGGGTCGACTGGCGCGACTTCGCCTTGATCAGTCCCGACATCTGGCGCAAACAATTGCTGGACTACGGGACGCTTGGCGCAGCCTACAAGTACGCGGGTGCGTTCACCGCCGAAGAGCTGCACATCGTCGACCGCAAGCTCGACCGCTACATGGCGCGAAAACATGCCGCGGGCAACATGTCCCATTTGCTCATCGACCGATTCCGCTTCGATAGTTTCGCGCCGGATTCGGATGAGGCGGGGAGCAACTTGTTGACGCGCTTCGGACAAACCGTATTTCTATTCTTCATGATCACGCCGCCGGAGCAACTCGTGGAGCGCGCGTGGAAGCGCGGCCTCGAGTTTGGGCGCTATAAGGCCGTCGACGATACGCTGGCCCATGCGGTCGACGCTTATACCGGAATTCCCAACGTATTCTTCACCTGGGTTCGCCGCAGCGACAAGCGCATCCAATTCGAGTTTCTGGACAACTCGGTCGCGCTCGGCGAACAGCCGCGCACGGCGGTATTCGGCGATAACGACACCGTCAACGTGTTGGACGTGAAACGCATGCTCGACATCGACCGCTATGGACGGGTATTCGTCGATGCCGCATCACCCGAGGGGCTCTACCGCGACCGCGCTGCTTTGGCGGCGGAGCACAACGCGGGATTCCTGAGGCGTTGCGTCGAAGGATTCCGCTGCGTCAACTTTGCGTTGCAGGCGAGCGGGAGAATCTATTTGCGAGTCGAATCCGGAAGTCCCGTCTGGGTGGACCCCGAGGCATTGGCCGCCGCGCTCGCGGATCCGGACACAGCCGCCGGTCTGCGGGCGGTGGCGCGCGCCGCCGTGGATGGCGGGGTGCGCGCGGTCGGAAGTCCGCAATACCTGCGTCCCTACGATGCAGGCTCGCACAGGGCCGAGCACCTCGCCCGGACGCCGGACGCGGCGGCTGCCGTGCCGGCACTGCCGACGTTGGGGGTGTGGGGCGGCGGGGAAGCGGGGTGATGCGGCAGCGCTCGTTGCGCCGCTCACCCCAGAAAATCGCAGTATCGATCGACGTGCGCGGCGAGATCCAAGGTATGTTGGCGCGCGAGGGACTCGGCCGTCTCCGTATCCCGCCGTTCGAGCGCTTCGATGATCTTCAAATGATCGACGATCGAACGGGCCGCGCGGTTGTCCTGGGCGATCGTCGCCCGGCGGATGGCGCGCACGTGGATCAGCAGATTCCGAGTGGCATCGACCAGGGCTTGCGAGCCGCCCAGCGCAATGACCGCCGTATGGAAAGCGATGTTCGCATCCGAGTATTCGCACAAATGCTCGGACGGAGGCGAGTTGAGAAACTCATCGAATAGATGCCGCAGGGCGGCGATCTCCGCGTCCGTCGCGTGCAGCGTCGCGAGCCGCGCCGCCATGGATTCGAGCGCGGCCCACATCTGTATCATTTCGATGATTTCGCGCTTGGATTTTCGAATGATATAGATGCCCCGCCTGGGCACGGTCCTGATGAAGCCCTCCTGCTCGAGCAGCGACAAGGCCTCGCGAATGGGTGTTCGGCTCACGCCCAGCGCCGCCGTCAATTGGCGCTCATCGAGGCGCAGCTCCTGCGCGGGATCGTAAATGTCCGTCTCCGCGATCGCGTTCTTCAGCAGCGCATAGGCTTGATCGCGCAGGCTCGTGGAGTTCAGCGGGCTCAGGGTGAGCGGTGCCGCGGGCGCGGCGCGTTGGACCAATTTCGCGATTGTGTTCATGTAATCCCCTGACAGCGTTCAGCCTTCGGCGCTTTTCTTACACACGACGTGCAGCGGGTCGGACGAGAATGCAGAGCTTTTGGATATATCATATCGCGGACTCGCCTGCAGCCGCCTAAGTGTGTCCGAGCGCAAGCGAGCGTCGCCGCAGAGCAGTAATTGCTCCTTGGGTTGACAGCCCAAAAACCCTTCATATATGGTATACCACAGAAAACATACTCATGGCTGGGAGATGCCCCCCGGACGGGAACGGTGCGGCATCTGGTTGGGGGGCAAACGGTGGGGCGAGGTTTCGCACATTCGCTGTTGCGGCTGAACATAGGCGGTCTGGAAGGACCCTCCGCGTTATCCATTTTCCATCTTGATGGTCCGGCGCTGCACCTGATGTGCCGGCGTGATTGGCTGTGCACGCGTACAAGGAAAACTACATGAACGTGACTTCTCCTGCGGCATCGCCGCTGCGGTCAGAATCAGCGCGCTGGATCAATCTGATGTTCGTCATTATCTGCATGATGATGATCGCCAATCTGCAGTATGGCTGGACGCTTTTCGTCAATCCGATCAATAAGGCCCACGGCTGGACGATCGCCTCGATTCAGTTCGCGTTCTCGATTTTCATCGCTCTCGAGACGTGGCTGACGCCGATCGAAGGCTGGATTGTCGATGTTCTCGGCCCGCAACGGGGGCCGAAACTCGTGGTCGCCTTCGGCGGCATTATGGTGGCTGTCGGCTGGGCCATCGATGCGCACGCCGGCACATTGTCGCTACTGTATCTCGGCAGCGTGATCTCTGGCATCGGCGGCGGTGCGATCTACGCGACCAGCGTCGGTATGGCGGTGAAGTGGTTTCCCGACCGCCGCGGCCTTGCGGTGGGTCTTACCGCTGCGGGATATGGTGCCGGCGCGGCCCTCACCGTAATTCCCATTCGCTACGTCATTGGGACCTACGGCTATGAATCGGCGTTCCTTTGGTTCGGACTGATCCAAGGCGGCGTCGTATTCTTCCTGGCGTGGTTCTTGCGCGGACCGGAACCGGGCGAGCTTTCCGCCGTCTCCGCGCCGAAGTTGATTCAGTCGGTACGCAGCTTTACGCCGAAGGACGTGCTGAGGACGCCGGTGTTCTGGCTACTTTACATAATGTTTGTCTTGGTGTCGGCAAGCGGCCTGATGGCGACCGCCCAGATCGCGCCGATTGCGAAAGACTTCGACGTTGGCAACACGATCGTGTTCTTCGGTGCGACGACGCTGACCGCCGCGCTCATTATCGACAATCTCGCCAACGGTGCGGCACGTCCCTTGTTCGGCTGGATCTCCGATCACCTTGGCCGCGAATACACGATGGCTATCGCGTTCGGTCTGGGCGGAGTGGCTTATTGGCTGTTGGGCTCGCTGGGCACCGCGCCATGGGCGTTCGTGCTCTTCGCCGCTTTGATCTTCCTGACATGGGGCGAGATCTTCAGCCTGTTTCCCTCAACCTGTACCGATAGCTTTGGAGCGAAATTCGCGACCGTGAATCTCAGCCTGCTTTACACGGCGAAGGGCACTTCGGCATTTCTCGTGCCGGTCGCCAACGTGATCAAAGCATCGACCGGCAGTTGGCACGCAGTCTTCGCGGTTACCGCCATAATAAATTTCGTCGTCGTGGCTTTGGCCTTGTTCGTGCTCAAGCCCATGCGTGGCAAGCTCATGGCCGCGAGCAACGCACCCCCCGCAAACGTGCTTGATGCGGTCGGGCATCGCGCGTGACAGCCAGACGCAGAGCCCGTCTGCAGCGGCGCCCGCGCAATCGTCGCCGCGCCGATGACACTTTACACTCGACGTGCCGTCCCCATCGGGCGGTCGAGCCATCTCTAACTGGAGGCAAATATGGCAACCGTTAATCCCGCTGCGGCGGATTCCAAGTCCACGACCGCAGAGGACACCCTGCAACGCAAGAGCCGCGAGGCCGGCGTGGTGTCGGGCGGACATCTCGTGGCCAAGGCCCTCAAGAACGAAGGGGTGGACACCATCTTCACCCTGTGCGGCGGCCACATCATCGACATCTACGACGGCTGCGTGGACGAGGGCATCCGCATCATCGACGTGCGGCACGAGCAGGTCGCCGCGCACGCCGCCGACGGTTATGCGCGGCAAACGGGCAAATTGGGCTGCGTCGTCACCACCGCGGGTCCCGGCTGCACGAATGCGGTGACCGGTATTGCGACCGCGTTCCGCTCCGAGAGTCCCGTTCTGCACATCGGCGGACAAGGTGCGCTGTCGCAGCACAAGATGGGATCGCTCCAGGATCTGCCGCACGTCGACATGATGACGCCCATCACCAAATTCGCCGCCACGGTCCCCAGCACCGAGCGCGTGGCGGACATGGTATCCATGGCGGCGCGCGAGGCATTCAACGGTGCGCCGGGGCCCGTATACCTCGAGATTCCGCGAGACGTATTGGACCGCGAGGTTGACCTCACCAAGGCGGTCGTTCCGCAGCCCGGGAAGTACCGCGCCTCGACCCATTCGCTCGGTGACCCCCGCGATATCGAAAAGCTGGCCGACATTCTGGTCGATGCGGAACGTCCGGCCATTCTGTACGGCCAGCAGGTGTGGACCGCTCGCGGCCAGAACGAGGCCGTGGCGCTGCTGCGCGGACTCGACATCCCCGGATATTTCAACGGCGCGAGCCGCGGGCTGCTGCCGCCGGGCGATCCCCATCACTTTGATCGTACCCGTTCGCAGGCGTTCGCCAAGGCCGATGTCCTGGTGATCGTCGGCACCCCGTTCGATTTTCGAATGGGATACGGAAAGCGCATCAGCAAGGATCTCAAGCTGGTGCAGATCGACATGGACTACCGCACCGTCGGCAAGAATCGCGACATCGACCTCGGCCTCGTCGGCGACCCGGGGGCGATCCTGGGCGCCGTCCTGCAGGCGGCCACGGGACGGCTCAAGGGCGATAAGCGGCAGGCGCGCCAGCAATGGCTTAAGGAGTTGTCGCAGGCGGAGGCCGTCGCCACCGAGAAGCTCCTGCCGTTGTTCAAGTCGAACAGCGTTCCGATCCATCCGTACCGGGTGGCATGGGAGCTCAACGAGTTCCTCGCGGACAACACGGTCTATATCGGCGACGGCGGCGACGTGGTGACCATTTCGGCGCAGGCCGTGCGGCCGCGCCGGCCCGGGCAGTGGATGGATCCCGGCGCTCTCGGATCGCTCGGCGTCGGCACCGGCTTCGCCATTGCGGCGGGTCTCGCCAATCCCTCGAAGGAAATTCTCTGCTACTACGGAGACGGCTCGTTCGGCATGACCGCGTTCGACATGGAGACCGCCAACCGCTTCGGAGTGCCGTACATCGCCGTCATCGGGAACAACTCCGCGATGAACCAAATCCGCTACGGCCAGCTCGCCAAATACGGTGAGCATCGCGGTAATGTCGGCAATCTGCTCGGCGACGTACCTTTCGGCAAGTTCGCGGAGATGCTCGGCGGATACGGCGAGGAAGTTCGCGACCCGGCACAGATCGCCCCGGCCCTGCAGCGGGCGCGCGAGTCGGTGCAGAAGCTGCGCCGTTCGGCCGTGATCAATATCTGGGTCGACCCGCGCGAGTACGCGCCGGGCACCAAAAACCAAACGATGTACAAGTAACTACGGAGCGATTGCTGAGATTTCCATGGAAAAAGCTCTCAACGGGGTACGCATTCTCGATTTCACGCACGTGCAGTCCGGGCCCACCTGCACGCAGCTGTTGGCGTGGTTCGGCGCCGATGTGATCAAGGTCGAGAAGGCTGGGAGCGGGGATGTCACGCGCGAGCAGCTGCGCGACATTCCCGACGCCGACAGTCTGTATTTCACCATGCTGAACCACAACAAGCGGTCGGTGACTCTCGATACGAAGACCGATCACGGCAAGGAAGTGCTCGAAAGGCTGGTAAAGCACTGCGATGTGCTCGTGGAGAATTTCGCGCCGGGGGCGCTGGATCGCATGGGATTCACCTGGGAGCGGATCCAAGAGCTGAATCCGCGCATGATCGTCGCCTCGGTCAAGGGATTCGGGCCCGGGCCGTACGAGGATTGCAAGGTATACGAGAACGTCGCGCAATGCGCCGGCGGCGCGGCGTCGACCACCGGATTCGACGACGGGCCGCCCTTGGTGACGGGCGCGCAGATCGGCGACAGCGGCACCGGATTGCATCTGGCGCTCGGCATCGTCACCGCCCTCTATCAAAGGAATGCCACCGGCCGGGGACAGAAGGTCCTTGCCGCCATGCAGGACGGCGTGCTGAATCTGTGCCGCGTCAAGTTGCGGGATCAGCAGCGCCTCGAGCGCACCCACGTCATGAAAGAGTACCCGCAATATCCGCACGGAAAGTTCGGCAGCGCCGTACCGCGTGCGGCGAACGCTTCCGGCGGCGGACAGCCGGGCACCATCGTCAAGTGCAAAGGCTGGGAAACGGACCCGAATGCCTATCTGTATTTCATCGCGCAGGCGCCGGTATGGAAGGAGATCTGCGGGGTGATCGGACGCGAAGAGTGGATCACCGATCCGGATTTCGCGACCCCCGCAGCCCGCTTGCCGCGCCTGAAGGAGATATTCGCCACCGTCGAGGAGTGGACCGTCACCAAGACGAAATTCGAGGCGATGCAATTGCTCAACGAGCACGACATTCCGTGCGGCCCGATTCTCTCGATGGAGGAGCTGGCGCACGAGCCGTCGCTGCGCAAGACGGGAACAGTGGTCGAGGTCGATCACCCGAAGCGCGGGAAGTACCTGACCGTCGGCAACCCGATCAAGCTGAGCGACAGTCCGACGGAGGTCAAGCGCTCGCCGTTGCTCGGCGAGCATACCGACGAGGTGCTGGCGGAACTCGGCTACGGGCCTGATCAAGTGAATACGTTGCGTCAGAAGAAAGTAATTTGATAGAGAGCAATCTGACAAGATTTGAATAGAAGTGATCCGAGGCTGGAAGTTTCCATTCCCAACATCGCGATGCAACGATAGGATGGGCGTCAGATAAGAGCGCCTGGCTGGAGATGCAAGGTGCCGAGAATGGATTTCGAGGTTTATTCGCGCGCGAGAGCGCTTTAACGGGGGGGATGTCACAAATGCTTAGAGTTAAACTGGCCAAGCCCATCTTGGCTGTCTTGGCGGCGTGCGCCGTCATTGGCGCCATGAGCAGCCGCGACTTCGCGGACGCTCAGGACGCTCAACAGCTACAGGACCAGATGCACGTCCTGCAGCAGCAGATGCAGGATTTGCAGAAGCAGATTCAGAGCTTGTCGAAGAAGCAGGCCGCCCCCGCCGAGGTTGGGCCACCGTCGTCGGCCAAAGCCAAGCCCGAAGAGAAGGAGCCCTTGCTCCATGAGATCATCAAAGGGTTCTTCGGGACTCTCGATGTGTCCTTGGACGAGGTGACCAAGGGCATGACGGGCCCCGCCTGGGGATATTCCTGCTCGAGTCCCTACACCGACTCGGGCTGCGTGCGCAATGCGACCCCGAAGATCGGCGCGGCCGGCGGCACGGGTCCCGTAGGCCAGGTCGGCTACCAGCCGGAGCTCGGGACCAACAAGTCGGTCCTTGGGTACCACGCCGCCATCCCGATCGGCTCGAGCTCGACCGACTTCATTTTCCAGATCGAGACGCAGCCGTCGATCACCGCCGCTCCCGGTCTTTACACCTCCTACACGCAGCAATCGAACGTGGTAAAGGCGGCGATCGGCTACGGCGACAATTTCGTGGGTCTGGGAGCAGCCGACCCGACGAACGACTGGGGCAAGGTCAAGTTCGGCACGACCTACGCACCGTACAAAAAGTCCACCGACCGCATGAACCCCTTCTCGGGAATGCTCGGAGACTATGCGTCCATCATGGGCAACACCGGCGGCGACAATCGCGTGGAGTTCGGCACCCGTCTGAACGACTCGATCTGGTACGAATCGCCGCACTTGCTGCATGGGATTTTCAGCTTTGACGCGTTGTGGGCGCCGGGCCAGAACCGCACCTACAACAACGTGGTGCAATCGGCCGGCTCGCCGGATTGCAACGGCGGCAACTCGCCGGGCAGCGGCAACCTACCGCTCAATTGCGACGATGGATCCTTCGGCACCGCCTATAGCGTCGACCTCAAGTTCGAGTACGGCGGCTTCTACAGCACGGTCGCCTGGGAACTTCATAAGGATGTGAACCGAAACAGCGACGGCATCGGCTCGAACAGCCCGTACTACGGCGCCCTGTTCGCCGCGTCCAACAACTGCACCTCCCCCTCACCGCTCCTCGATTGCGCCGACTACAATGCCTACGTCGCCGAGTACGGGCAGGCCTACATCAACGCCAACGGCTTCACGCCGGAATTCGCCACCGACGTGGCGAACGAGTCGGCGTTCAAGGTCGGAACGGAGTACAGCTTCGATTTCGGGCTGTCCATCGGGACGATCTACGAGTACATGAGGCGGTCGGTGCCGGCTGATCTGGAATGGCAGAACGAGCGCACCCGAGACGGCTGGTGGTTCTTCGCGACGCAGGACATCGGCCAGGCCGACAACGTCAGCATCGGCTACGCGCATGCGGGCGCCACGCCGGGCGATCCGGCCGGTCAGCACAACTACGATCCGGTCGCCGGACCCGACTACGCGTACATGATGACCGCGGCGTGGAAGCATCGCTTCGACAAGCATTTCTACGCCTACGTCGATTGGGCCGATACGCTCAATCACGGCAACTCGCACTACGATCTAGGTGCCGGCGGCCGCTCGCTCACGACCGACTGTCACGATGGAACCAATAACACCGTCGATGACTACAGCAGCGCCGGGCCTACCACCTGGGGTGGCGACAAGTGCCATCCGCAGGGATACTCGGTGGGCATGAATTACAAGTTCTGAGTGCGATGCGAAAGTTGAGCGCGGCGCGGACGTAAAGCGCAGCGCAATAGGAAGTGACGCCCCTCGTGCCCCATCGGCACGAGGGGTTGTCGGTGATGCCCGCTCCGGTGCGCGCCCCGCTCCAGGGCGGTGAATGAGGGCATCAGCAGCCCGGGCCCGTTTGCGTCCAGGGCCGCTTGCCGTAAGATCCAACCATCAGAGGTGCGCGCATTTCTTGCGTGCCAGGACGAGTGCAATTGAAGATAGCGATCATTGGTGTGGGCGCCATCGGCGGCTACCTGGGTGCGCGGCTCGCGCATGCCGGCGAGGACGTGACTTTCATCGCGCGCGGCGCGAATCTCGAGGCGCTCAGGACGCGCGGTATCCGGCTGGTGATGGGTGACGGCAGTGAGCAGACCGTGCCGCGGGTGAACGCGACTGCGGATTATTCGGCCGCCGGGCCTCACGACGTGGTGATACTCGCCCTGAAGGCTCATCAAGTGGCGGCCGTTGCGCGGGACGTACCGAAGCTGTTCGGGCCGGATACCGTCGTCGTGCCCATGCAGAACGGAATACCGTATTGGTACTTCCACCAACACGGCGGCGCCCTGTCGGGAACGCGGATTCGCAGCGTCGATCCCGATGGGGTGATCGGCGAACACATTCCCGGCGAGCGGGTGGTGGGGTGCGTCGTCTACCCCGCGACCGAGCTCATCTCTCCGGGCGTGGTCAAACACGTCGAAGGCAATCGTTTTCCGGTCGGCGAGCCCGATGGGACCTCGAGCGCGCGCGTGCAGCGGATATCGGAATGCTTCGTGCGAGGCGGGCTGCAGGCGCCGGTGCTGGGCGACATCCGTGCGGAAATATGGCTCAAGCTCTGGGGAAACATGACGTTCAACCCCATCAGCGCGCTTGCGCGCGCGACGCTGGCCGGAATTTGCCAGTATCCGCCGAGCCGCGAACTCGCCCACGGCATGATGACCGAGGCTCAGAGCGTCGCGGGCAAGCTCGGCATCACCTTTCGCGTTCCCATCGAGAAGCGCATCGCGGGCGCCGAACGCGTCGGTCATCACAAGACTTCCATGCTTCAAGACGTCGAGGCGGGGCGCCCCCTCGAGACCGACGCGCTGCTCGGTTCGGTGATTGAATTGGCGCGGCTCACCGACACACTGACGCCGCACTTGGACGCGGTATACGCGCTGACGAAGCTCCTGGAGAAGAGTCTCGAAGAAGCTCGGCCGCGGTTGGGCAGTGCGCGCTAGCGCTGCCGCTTGCATGATTCCATTTTCAGGGGGCTCACATCCGGTGCGCTCCAGAGGGTTGTCGTCATGAATGTTCACGAGTATCAAGGCAAAGAGATCCTGAGGAAATTCGGCGTCGCAACCCCGCGGGGAATTCCCTGCTTCTCGGTGCAGGAGGCGGACGCCGCCGCGCGTTCCCTCGGAGGCAAGGTCTGGGTCGTCAAGGCGCAGATTCATGCCGGCGGCCGCGGCAAGGGCGGCGGCGTCAAGGTGGCGAAATCGCCGGAGGAAGTGCACGAGTACGCATCGAAGATTCTCGGCATGACGCTGGTGACTCACCAGACCGGCCCGCAGGGCCGACTGGTGAAGCGTCTGTTGGTGGAGGAGGGCGCCGACATCCGCAAGGAACTCTATGTCGGCATGGTCGTCGATCGCGCGTCGCAGCGGGTCACACTGATGGCGAGCTCCGAAGGCGGCATGGAAATCGAGGAGGTCGCGGCCCACTCGCCCGAGAAGATACACCGGGTGGCGATCGATCCCGTGGCGGGGTTGACCGACGCCCAAGCGGACGATGTTGCGAAGAAGATCGGCGTGCCCCCGTCCTCGGTCTTGCAGGCACGCCAGTTCATGCAGGCGCTGTACCGCGCATTCGACGAATGCGATGCGTCGCTCGCCGAGATCAATCCGCTGATTTTGACCGGCGACGGGCAGGTTTTGGCGCTCGACGCCAAGCTCAACTTCGACGACAACGCGCTGTTCCGCCACCCGGACATCGTGGCCCTGCGCGACTTCGACGAAGAGGATCCCGCGGAGGTCGAGGCTTCCAAATTCGATCTCTCCTACATATCGCTCAACGGCAATATCGGCTGCCTGGTGAACGGCGCCGGACTCGCCATGGCGACGATGGATGCGATCAAACTGTTCGGCGCGGAGCCCGCGAACTTCCTCGACGTCGGCGGCGGCGCAACAGCGCAAAAGGTCACCGAAGCGTTCAAGCTGATGCTGAAGAATTCCGCGGTGAAGGGCATCTTGGTGAATATCTTTGGGGGAATCATGCGTTGCGACACGATTGCCGAGGGCGTCATCGCCGCGGCGAAGGAAGTGAAGCTGAGTGTGCCCTTGGTGGTGCGGATGAAGGGCACGAACGAGGAGCTCGGCAGAAAGCTGCTCAAGGAGTCGGGTCTGCCCATCGTCTCCGCCGACAACATCGCGGACGCGGCGCAAAAGATCGTCGCTGCCGTCGCCGGTAAATAGGGGCGCCCTCATGAGCATATTGATCGACCGAAACACCCGGGTGATCACCCAGGGCATCACCGGCAAGACCGGCGCGTTCCATACCCGGCTGTGCCGCGACTATGCCAATGGGAAGAATTGCTTCGTCGCCGGCGTCAATCCGAACAAGGCCGGAGAGAATTTCGAAGGCATTCCGATCTTCAGCAGCGTGAAAGAGGCCAAGCAGCGCACCGGGGCGACCGCGTCGGTCATCTACGTTCCGCCCCCTCATGCCGCCGGCGCCATCGACGAAGCCGTCGACGCCGAGCTCGACCTCGTCATCTGCATCACCGAAGGAGTGCCGGTGCGCGACATGATCGCCACCCGCCATCGAATGGCCGGCAAGAAGACCATTCTCGTCGGGCCGAACTGCCCCGGGGTGATAACGCCCGATGAAATCAAGATCGGCATCATGCCGGGGCACATTCACAAGAAGGGGCGCATCGGGGTGGTCTCGCGCTCCGGCACGCTCACCTACGAGGCGGTCGGGCAATTGATGGAATTTGGATTGGGACAATCGACCTGCGTGGGCATCGGCGGCGACCCCGTCAACGGCCTCAAGCACATCGACGTCATGCGCTTGTTCAACGACGATCCCGAGACCGACGCGGTCATCATGGTCGGCGAGATCGGCGGGAACGACGAAGAGACCTGTGCGTACTGGATCAAGAAGAACATGAAGAAGCCGGTCATCGGCTTCATCGCCGGCGTGACCGCGCCGCCAGGAAAGCGCATGGGTCACGCGGGCGCGATCATTTCCGGCGGAAAGGGAACTGCAGCGGAGAAGTTGGCGGTCATGGAGGAGTGCGGCATCAAGATCACGCGCAATCCCGCCGACATGGGCAGATTGCTCAAGTCGGTCCTCTAGCGAGCGGCGGGCAGGGCGTCCATGAGCTCAGCAGCGCTCGCACGAACGCCTCGCGCACTGTTGGAGCAGATGTTCCGGGCCGCGATCGCCTCGGCGCAGCCCGCCGTCTGCATCCCGCGCCATTTGCCCGCGCCCCCGAGCGGCAGACTGATCGTGGTCGGCGCCGGCAAGGGCTCGGCGGCGATGGCGCGTACGGTGGAGGAGCATTGGCCGGGCGCGCTCTCGGGTCTGGTGGTGACGCGCTACGGATATGGCGTGCCGTGCGAACGCATCGAAGTGGTCGAAGCCGCACATCCGGTGCCGGATGCGGCGGGAATGCGCGCCGCGCAGCGGATGCTGGATCTCGTCCAAGGCTTGAGTGAGAACGACTTGGTGCTGTGCCTGGTCTCAGGTGGGGGCTCGGCTCTGGCACCGCTCCCGGCGCCGGGATTGACGCTCGAGGCGAAGCAAACGGTCAACCGTGCGCTGCTCGCCTCCGGCGCGACCATCAGTGAGATGAACTGCGTGCGCCGCCATCTGTCGGCCATCAAGGGCGGTCGGCTCGGCGCGGCATGCTTTCCGGCAAGCGTGCTGACTCTGCTAATCTCCGATGTTCCGGGCGATCGGCCTATCGACATTGCGTCCGGGCCGACCGTCGCGGACCCGACCACCTGCGCCGATGCGCTGAATATCGTGCGTCGTTACGGCATTGAGCTGCCCCCGGCGGCGCGCGAGTTGCTGGAAAGCGGCCGCGGTGAATCGATAAAGCCCGGCGACCCGCGGCTGTCGCGCAGCGTCGTGCGGACCATCGCCACTCCGCAGATGGCGCTCGAAGCGGCCGCTGAGGTGGCTCGCCGGGCCGGCATAACTCCTCATATTCTCGGCGATGCGCTCGAAGGCGAGGCCCGCGACGTGGGCAAGGTGCTTGCGGGGATCGCCGCGCAGATCGCCGTGCGCGGCCAGCCGTTCGTGGCGCCTTGCGTGCTGCTGTCGGGCGGTGAAACCACGGTGACGGTCCGCGGAGGCGGACGCGGCGGCCGCAATGTCGAGTTCTTACTGTCGCTCGCGATCGCCCTGGATGGCCAGCCGCGCGTTCATGCTCTCGCAGGTGATACCGACGGGGTCGACGGACAGGAGGAGATCGCGGGCGCCTATATGGCGCCGGATACGCTGGCTCGCGCCTGGGCGCTGGGTCTCAAGCCGCAGGACATGCTGGCCAATAACGATGGCCATGGCTTCTTCTCGGCGCTCGGCGATTCGGTGATCACCGGACCCACGCTCACCAATGTGAACGACTTTCGGGCCATTCTCCTCGATGGTTGAGCCGGCACCGCGGGCCTGCCGGTGCGCTCGAGGAGGCGCCTGCGCCGGTCGCCGCCTCGTTACGGCTGTGCGCCGATCTCGAGCTGGTTGATCACGCGTTTCACGCCGGCTATGCGCCTGCTGAGCCGGATCGCGGTCCGCACATCCCAATCGTCGAACACGAGACCACGCAACACGACCACCCCATTCCGGGTCGTGGCCGACACGTGATAATTGTAGAAATAGCGATTGGCCTCCATGGCCGATTCAACCTGCTTGTTGAGTTCGGCGTCAGCGGGGGTCTCCGGGACCTTGCTCGCCTCGACCACGATTTCCTTCAAGCTGAGGAGGGGAAATCCTCCGGCCCCGACCACGGGTTCCGCCGCTTGGGCGCCCGCACACCAGCCAAACGTTCCCACCAGCCCTAGAAGAAGCACTCTGCCGCTAGCCAACTTAGCGATTCGAAGTGACATGCATCCACCCTCGTTTTGAGTTTTCGATTACAGCCCCCCGCTCGATCATACTCAAAAACTCCCATATGTGATATGTGAGAAGTGTCAAGGCGAGGCCCAAGCGGGGGAATCAGAGCCGTCCGCGGACCACGGCGTACACCGCCTCGCTCTCGGCCGCGCAGGACGTCATGATGCCCTCTAGCTCGGCGAGCGCCCGCTCCGCGAACGCGCGGTCCTTGAGCGAGGGCGCGTTGATGTACACATTGAGCGCGGCGCTGCGCGCCGCCGCATAGGCGGCCGAAACCCCGACACCGGCGTCGCTGATCACCCCGAGATAGCCATGCTCGCCGGCGCGGCGCGACAGACGGATGACCTCGGCGCAGTCGCGGGCGCAGGCGAGCGGGACTTCGGTGGCGCGTTTCAGACTGGCCTGAATGGCGAGCGACCGTCGTTCCTTCTCTTCGTCGGTGTTCTTCGGAAGCTTGTACGCGGCCATCAATTCGCCGAAGGCCGAGACATCATCGGCCACCATGGCCGTCAACCGCGTTCGCAGCGCCTCGGATTGAGCGCACACCTCACGGAGCTCGGGCTCGGCGGCTTCACAGCACTTCTTCCCGTAGCTTACGTTGCATACCATGGACACCAGAGCGGCTCCCATGGCCCCCATGATGGCCGCCGCGCTGCCGCCGCCCGGCGTGGCATCTTTACTGGCCAGGCGATCCAGGAATTCGTCGATGGACGTTTGGGTGATCGCTTCGGTGGATTTTTGGGTGCTCACGATGCCGTCTTCCCGACCATGGTTTTGGCCAGCGCGTAGATTTCCTCGGCGTCGAGGAGCAGATCGTTCTGGTCGAACAGCCGAGCGATGCAAGCCCGATGCAATGCGAGCTTCAATGCCCCGAATCCCAACGGCCCGAACAATATCTTGCCGTGGCTCTCGGTGCCGCGATCGGCCAGGGCCACGCCCTCGATGCCGGCAGGCGGCGACGCATTCGCATCCGCCACCAATTCCAGGGTCGGATGCTCCTGCCATTGCCTGGCCTCGAGCAGCGTGACGCCCGCGGCGCCGGTGGCGAGCACCACCTGCGCGCCCGCGACGGCCGCGCCGCGTTCCCCGTTGGTCGCCGCGGCAATCGCCTCCACATCGAATCCGAAACGAGACTTGACGGAGGCCGTAGCCGCTTGCACCGCGTCGAGCTTGCGGCCGGTGATGGCGACGCTCGCGCCCTCGTTTGAGAGGAGCGCCGCCGCGCGCTGTCCGACGGGTCCGGTGCCCGCGAGCACCACGGCGCGCTTCCCGCGGAGCGATCGCCCGTGCGCGAGCCACGCGACCGCCGCCGCGGCCGTGGTATTCGAGCCATTGCAGTCGAACATGACCGAGACGCGAAACTTGCCGAAGAACTTGGCCTGCACGGCGCCGAGCAATGCCTGGCCGGCGGCCATGTTGCCGCCGCCGATGAATATCGCGGTGTTCTTCTTGTCCTTGGGGCCGCGCGTGAATATCGCGCCTTCGACCAGTCCGCCGACATTGGCCGCGGTCACGCCGCCGTAGGCCGTGATATGGTCCGCGCCGCCGTCGTACGCCACCACGTTGTCGAAAACCGCGGGCAATGGATCCGTATCCAGCTGGTACAGTAATTTCTTGGTCATCGTAGAACGCGCACTCCCCCCGCGCGCCGGCTCAAGTCACGAGATGTTGTGGCTTGCCGGCCGCCCAGTGCTCGATATTATCGATCAACTGGTCGGCTAGGAACTGCATGGCGTCGTCCGAGGCCCATGCAATGTGCGGCGTAAGAATGAAATTGGGCCGGCGCACATCGAGCAGCGGATGTCCGTTCTTCGGCGGCTCGGCGGTCAGCACGTCGAACCCCGCGCCGCCGATCAGTCCTTCGTCGAGTGCCTGAATCAGCGCCGCCTCATCCACCAATCCGCCGCGCGCCGTATTGATGAGGAGCGCGGTGCGCTTCATCTTGCGGAATGCCGCGAGGTCGATCAGATTCCGGGTCGAGGGCATGAGCGGGCAGTGAAGCGAGATCACGTCCGACTCGGCCAGCACCTGTTCGTGCGGAGTAAACGTCACCCCGTCCATCTTGGGCGGCGCGTGATCCGCGAACAGCACCCGCATGCCGAAGGCGCGGCC
>Ga0187863_10000175_pt1 | contig 57218 bp, 55 predicted proteins | sample June2016WEW_11_1_FD_132975 | JGI IMG/M metagenome (GOLD analysis project Ga0187863, IMG submission 132975) | Peatland microbial communities from SPRUCE experiment site at the Marcell Experimental Forest, Minnesota, USA - June2016WEW_11_10 | ecosystem: Environmental > Terrestrial > Soil >...
CGACCAAGATCGCCACCGGCACGTTCATGATCCAGGACCCTGGGCCGCCGGCGTGCACCGGCGCCTCGCCGCGATACTCACCCAAGAACGCGACGAAGAACAGGCGGAACATATAATACGCCGTGATGCCGGCGGTCACGATGCCGATGCCGTCAAGCCACGGATGCCCGTGCTGCAGCGCGCCGTAGATGACCTCATCCTTCGAGAAGAACCCCGAGAAACCGGGGACGCCGCAGATGGAGAGCACGCCCAGAAGCATCACCCAAAAAGCAAACGGCAACTTCTTGCGGAGGCCGCCCATGCGGCGAATGTCTTGTTCGTCGGAGAGCGCGTGGATCATCAAACCGGCGCCTAGAAAAAGCTGGGCCTTAAAGAACGCGTGGGTAAAGAACTGTGCGATGCCGGCCTCGTAGGCACCGGTCCCGACGCCCATGATCATGTAGCCGATCTGCGACATCGTAGAATAGGCGAGGATCCGCTTGATATCCCATTGCGCGGTCCCGAGAATCGCTCCGAGCAGCGCCGTGAGCCCGCCGATCGTGCCAACCACCAGCTGTGCCTCGTGACTGACGTTCCACAACGGCGCGCAGCGCGCGATGAGATAGACGCCCGCCGTCACCATCGTGGCCGCGTGAATCAAGGCCGAAACGGGCGTCGGGCCCTCCATAGCATCGGGCAGCCACGTGTGCAACGGCACCTGTGCCGACTTGGCGGCTGCGCCGATGAAGAGCGCGATGCAAATGGTGAGAACGATGCCCGGCCCAAGCGTGCCGGCAGCGCCAAACGCGGCGCCGAACCCGATCGAGTGCACGTTGGCGATGATGACGAAGATTGCGAACATTACGCCGACGTCGCCGACGACATTGATGACGAACGCTTTGCGCGCCGCGGCCACGGCGGTGGGTCGCTGGAACCAGAACCCTATGAGAAAGTACGAGGCCAGGCCGACCAAGCCCCATCCGACGAGCAGCCCGACGAAGTTGTCGGAGAGCACCAGCGTCAGCATCGCAAAGACGAAAAAACTCATGTAGGCGAAGAATCGCGCGAACGCAGGATCGCCCCGCATATAGCCGATCGAATAGAAGACGATCAAAAATCCGACGCCGGTGATGATAAAGGTCCACAACAGCGAGAGCGGATCGAGCAACAGCCCGAAGTCGAATCCAGTCATCCACGAAAAGAGCGGCTGATTTGCTCCGACCAAGCCGGCGGCACTCTGCGTGCCGTCGTGCCAGCAGAGCACGGCCAGAAGAAACGAAGCGCCGACCAAACCCGACACCAGCCAACCCGCCGTCGCGCGCAACTGCGGTCCAAACGTCCAACAGATCACGGCCCCCATCAGCGGCAAAAGCCACAACGCGACCAGCAGCGGATACGAGCCCACGACGCCAAGTGCCTGATGCGTCATGCCGGATTAACCATGTAGCGCCCGTATGTCGTCGACGTCGACGTACTTTTCGGGACGAAAGGTCGTCACCACGATCGCGAGGCCGATGGCCGCCTCGGCGGCGGCGACCGTGATCACGATGAACGCAAAAATGTGCCCCACGTTTTGGAGCCAGAGCCGGGCGTAGGCGATCAGGAGCAGGTTCGCGGCGTTGAACATTAGTTCGACGCTCATCAGCATGATCAGCGGGTTGCGCCGGACGATCACGCCGATCACGCCAATGAAGAACATGACGGAAGCCAGCGTGACGTAGTCGGCGATCGGAACGTTCATCAGCCCTTGCCCTCGCGCAGGATCGCTTCGCGCACCGCGCGATCGGCTCGCACTTGGCTGCGCGGCGCTTCGGCGTCGCTCATTTGCTCGCCGCCCAGCGTAATGACGCCGATAACCGCGACCATAAGCACGAGCGCGGTCACCTCAAACGGAAGGAGCTCCACCGTGAAGAGCGCCTTGCCGAAATCGGCGACGCTGCCGAAAACATCGGCCGTTCCGACTGCACCGGTCGCCGCCGGCACGGCCATATTAACGTTGGAGAGGGCATAGATGAGGAATCCAAACGCCGCCAGCGTGAAGATTCCAGCGGGAAGCCAGATCTTCGGCAAGCGATTCGGGCCCGTTGCAAAGGGTGCGACCCCACTCCCCAAAAGCGCGATGACGAAGACGAAGAGCACGAGGATCGCGCCCGAGTAGACGATGATTTGGATGACCGCCAAGAACTCGGCCGAGAGCGTGACGTAGAGCACCGCCAGCGTCGCAAAGTTGAGCAGCAGCGCGACGACGCTATAGACCGCCTTCTTCGCCGCGATCGTCCATACCGCGCTGGCGATGAGAATCGCCGCGAGCACCCAAAATGCGATCATTTGCCGCCCTTGGGCTGCTTAATGATGGCGAGCCCCTGGTGCTGGGTCTTGAGAATCTCGCCGCGCCAGGTTGCGTCGTAACCGGTCTCCACGTCGGTGGTGGATTTGATCTCGGCAACGCGACCAAGATCGCCCGGGATTCCGCCAGGACGGTCGTCGGGAGGCGTGCCGGTACCGGCATCGGGCGGCACCAGCAGCCGGTCCTTATCGTAAATAAACGAGCCGCGGCGATAATCGGCCATTTCAAAGCGAGGCGTAAGCACGATGGCATCGGTCGGACACGCCTCTTCACACATTCCGCAAAAGATGCAGCGAAGCTCGTCGATCTCGTACCGCGCCGCGTACCGCTCGCCCGGCGAGCGCCGTTCGTCCGGCGAGTTTTCCGCACCGATCACGGTGATCGCATTGGCGGGGCAAACGCTCGAGCAAAGCTCGCAACCGATGCACCGCTCTTTGCCGCCGTCGTAGCGGCGCAACTCGTGGAGACCGTGAAACCGCGGCGCGTGCTGCTTCTTCTTCGACGGATACTCGATCGTCGGGCGCTTCCGGAACATGAAGCCAAACGTGATCGATAATCCCTTCAGGATTGCGCCGGGGTTGTAGAGCCGCTTGCGCGAGGCCATGGATTGCCTAACCCGTGTACGCCACGACGACTGCCGTAACGACGAGATTGAGAGTTGCCACCGGTAAGAGAACCTTCCAGCCGAAGGCCATCAGGCGATCGTACCGAAGCCGCGGCAGCGTCGCGCGCAGCCACATATAAAAGAACATGAAGCACGCAACCTTGATAATGAACCAGGCGACGCCGGGAACAAACGTGAGGTGCAACGGCGCATTCCAGCCACCGAAGAACAGCAGCGTCGCGATGCACGAGACCGTCAACATATTGACGTACTCGGCGATAAAGAACAGACCGAAGCGCAGCCCTGAGTACTCGGTGTGGAAGCCGGCGACCAGCTCCGTTTCGGCCTCGACCAGATCGAACGGCGCCCGATTCGTCTCCGCGACGGCGGTGATCACGTAGATCACGCAACCGACGAACTGCGGGAGCACGAACCACCAACGCGCCTGCGCGTTGACGATGCCGTCGAGCGACGTCGTGCCCGCCAGCACGAGGACGCCCACCAGCGAGAGCGACATGGCCAGCTCGTAGCTGATCATCTGCGCGGTCGAACGCACGCTTCCCAACAGCGGATACTTCGATCCCGATGCCCAGCCGCCCAAGCAAATTCCGTACACGCCCAGCGAACCGATTGCGAGAATCAGCAGAATTCCGGCATTGACGTTGCCGATCGCCCAGGTTTGCCCCGAGGCCGATGCGCCGAATGGAATGATCGCGTAGACTGCAAATGCCGTCAGCAGCGAAATGAAGGGCGCCAGCTTATAGAGCAACGGATCGGCGGTCTCTGGCGTCAGATCTTCCTTCAGTATCAGCTTGGCGGCATCGGCGGCGGGCTGCAGCAGGCCCCAAGGACCGACGCGATTGGGCCCGGGGCGTAGCTGCATCCATCCCAACACCTTGCGTTCGACCAGCATCGCATACGCAAACGACGTCACGACGACGAAGAGCAGAATCACCGATTTAATCAGGACCTCAAGCCACACCGGCATTTATAAAGCCCTCATCCCTGCGAGCGTCGGATCGTGCAGCCACGTCCCGCCCCCCGACATAATCCCGGCGTTCGCTTTGTCATCCTGAGCGCTGTCATCCTGAGCTTGTCGAAGGACGAACCGCTCGTCGCCGAGGGTAAAATCGCGGGGCTCGCTGGTGGCCGCGAGGATCACGTTGCGTTCGAGCTCCGGTGTCGGCGGGAGCGGGACGCCGAGTTGCGCGGCAAGGTCGGCCAGAATCTCAAAATCCGAGCGCACGAACTCGGGCGCCTGCAGCGAGGCGCTAACCGGAAGCAGGTCGCCGGTGAGATTTATGATGGTACCGCTCTTCTCAAAGGCGCCGGCCGCGGGCAGAACGAGGGTGGCACGTTGCGCCGTCTCCGTCATGAACAACTCGCTGACGACCACGAAGGGTATCGCATCGAGCGCCCGGTTAACGGCGTCCGGATCCGCTGCATTGCGCGCGGGGTTCGCCCCAAAAATCGAGAGTACGGCGAACCGGCCGCTGCGCGCTGCGTCGAGCATCTCCGATGCGTCGTATCCCCGCTCGACTGGCGAATACCCGGCACCGAGGCCCGTGAGCATGCCCATCGCTTCCGCGCCGCGCGCGTTGGCTTGCTCACTCGTGATGTACGTTGTCAGTCCCGAGAGATTGGCGAAGGCCTGCGCGTAGCTGCTGCCTTCCTTCGGATCGACGCCGTCCCAAATCAGCGCGACGCGCGTCGCATCCGCGACGGCCGCGCGCGCTTCCGCTGCGGATTGCGGCGACAGGACCTTCGTTCCGTTACGCGCGGCCTTCTGGACGCGCAACCACAGCACGGGAGCGCGTTGCTCCGGCGACTCCCCCACGATCACGATCGCCTGCGCGCGGTCGAGATCTTCGAGCGAACCGCTACGCCCACCGGGCGTTGCCTGGCGCTGCCGTCCAGCGCGCCAATCGAGATTCCGCACGCCGAGGCTGCGAAAAACGTGGCCGAGCGCAAAGGCTTCCTCGTTGGTAAGCCGGCCGCCGCCGATTGCGCCGACGCTTTCGGGGCCGCGTTGCGCGATCGCATCGCTCATCGCCTTGGACCACAGAAGGAACGCGTCGTCCCAGCCGATCTGCGTCCAACTTCCGTGCTTGCGATAGAGCGGCTGCGTCAGACGGTCCGGCGAGTCGTAGAAGCCGATGTTATACCGGCCACGGTCGCAAAGCCAACCATCCGAGATGCGATCTTCCTCGACGAGCATCGTTCGTAAGAGCGTGCCATAGCGCACGTCGGCGTACTGGCGACAGCCGACGGCGCACTGCGTGCAGCTCGTTTGCGTGCGCTCCAAATCCCACGGACGCGACTTAAAGCGATAGGTCTTCGACGTCAAGGCGCCGACCGGACAAAGCTCCGTCACATTTCCCGTGAAGTTGTGGCGATAGGGCTGACCGCTCGCAGTTGCGATAATGTCGCGCGCTCCGCGATCCTTGACGACGAGTTGGCGTTGCTCGGCGATGATGTCGTCGAAGCGGACGCACCGCTGACAGACGATGCAACGCTCCTCGTCGAGGACGATTGTCGGCCCGAGATCGACGGCTTTCGGCTTTGCAAGCTTCGGATCGGCAACGTCGGAGTTGCCGCGCGCATAGGCCATCGCGTAATCTTGCAGATCGCATTCGCCGCCCTTGTCGCAGATCGGGCAGTCCAACGGGTGGTTGACGAGAAACAGCTCCAGCACCATCGCGCGAGCCGCTTCGACGCGCTCGCCACGCGTCCGAACCACCATGCCATCGGTCGCTACGGTATTGCACGCAATTTGCAACTTGGGGATACCTTCGACATCGACGAGGCAGATGCGACAGAGTCCCGCCGGCCCCAACTTCGTGTGATAGCAGTAGACCGGAATCTCTTGCTTCACCGTTTTGGCAGCTTCTACCAGGAGCGTTCCCTTCGGAACGCTCAACGGCACGCCGTCGATCGTCAAGCTGACCAGTTCGGTCTGCGGTGCGGCCGTCGTGCTCATGCCGGCTGCGCCTCCGGCGCGACGATGCGCGACTTGAACTGATCCGGAAAGCGGACCATCACCGATTTCAAGAACGGTTCGATCGAGTCGCCCAGCGGACAAAGATTCAACCCGGTGATGCCGCTTGAGACCCGCAACAGCATCTCGAAGTCGCCTGCAACACCGCGGTGGTCGACGAGGCGATCGAGCACGCGCGTCATCCAGGTGCCGCCCTCGCGGCAGGGCGTGCACTGGCCGCACGACTCGTGCGCGAAGAAACGCGAGAGGTTGTAGGCCGCCTTCACAAAATCGGTCGTGTCGTCGAAGACGACCATCGCGCCGGAGCCCAGCATCGAGCCGGCTTTGGCCAAGCTTTCGTAGTCGTACGGCCAATCCAAGTGCTCTTCAAAAACGCACGCCGACGAACCGCCGCCGGGCTGAACGGCCATGAGCGTTCGCCCCGGCCGGAGACCGCCCGCGATCTCGATCAGCTCGCGGATCGTCGTTCCCAAGGCAATCTCATAGTTGCCCGGATTGCGAACGTGGCCGGAGACCGAAACGATCTTATAACCCTTACTCCGCTCCGTGCCGGCCGCGGAAAACCACTCCGGGCCGCGCTCGAGAATCGGAACGAGATAGGCGAGGGTTTCGACGTTGTTGACGACCGTCGGCATGCCGTACAAACCTTCGACGGCGGGAAACGGCGGCTTGAGCCGCGGCTCTCCCCGCTTGCCCTCCAACGAGTTGAGCAGCGCCGTCTCTTCGCCGCAGATGTAGGCGCCGGCCCCGCGATGGACGGTCAGCTCCAAATCGAAGCCACTGCCGAAGATGTTCTTGCCGACGTAACCGGCGCGCTTGGCCTCTTCCAAAGCCGCGCAAAATATCTCATACCCGCGGCGGAACTCGCCGCGAATATACATGAATGCATGGTGGGACGCGATTGCATAGGCGCCAATGAGCATCCCCTCGATGATTTGATGCGGCGTCTCCTCGAGGAGCATGTGGTCCTTGAACGTTCCGGGCTCCGCCTCGTCGCAGTTGCAGACCAGATAACGCAGGTGCTTGTCTTTCGGCAGAAACGACCACTTGCGCCCGGTCGGGAAGCCGGCGCCGCCGCGGCCGCGCAGCCCCGATTTATCAGCCAAGTTGAGCACGTCGACCGGCCGCATCTCGCGCACGGCGCGCTCCCATTGCTTGTAGCCGCCACGCTGGCGATAGGCATCGATGCCGCGCAGGTCGACCTCTCCGATGCCGGCCGTCAAAACCTTAGTGACCGGCATGGCTGCCTTCCTCTTCACGGACCTCGACGACTTGGCGAGCGTCGACGACGGCGCGCTCCGACGTCTGGGTGAAGAATGCGACGTCGCGGTTGACGATGCGATCGAGCATGATGATGCCGCTGCGGTCGCCGACGCCGCCGGCGTTGTTCGGCAGCGGAACGCCCACCGCGCCCGGCGACTTCTTGCCGCGCGAAATATCGCTCTCTTGCGAGATCGTCCACGTGCGCCCGGGAGCTTCGGTCTGCGCCATCGCCGGCGTTGAATACGCTCCGGAACGCATCGCGGCAAGCATTTCGTCGACCATTTGCGGCGTCAGGCTGTAGACGAAATCGAGATTCACTTGCATGCAGCTGGCTCGGTCGCACGCCGCGAGACACTCAACCTCTTCGTATGAAAAGACTCCGTCGTCCGTCGTCTGGAGCTGGCCGATTCCGAGTTTCTCCCGCAAATACGCCATTATATCTTCGGCCCCATTGATCGAACACGCCAACCCGCGGCAGATCTGCAACATATACCTTCCGACCGGCCGCCGGTAGAGCAACGTATAGAACGAAACGGTCGATTCGACTTCGGCCGGCGTCAAATCCAGCATCTGCGCCGCTGCCTTCATCGCATCGGCACTGACATATCCTTCGTGCTCTTGAAACAAATGCATCATCGGCAGCAACGCCGACCGCTTCTGCTCGTACTGCGCAATAATGTGCACGCACTCCGGAATGAGCCGCTCCAGCAACGCCGGAAAGTCGTGTTGACGCTGCGTCACTTCGAGGCCTGGCATCAGCGATCCACTTCCCCGAACACTGGGTCGAGGGAGCCTATCATGACGACGAGGTCGGCGATCAGGTTTCCTGGGGCGATGCCTTTGAGCGCTTGTAAATTGTACAAGCTCGGCGGACGGGTGCGGATGCGGTAGGGCTTGTTCTCGCCGTTGCTGACGATGTAGTACCCCAGTTCGCCGCGCGGTGACTCGACGGAGTGATAGACGTCGCCCGGCGGGACGCGAAAGCCCTCGCTGATCAGCTTGAAGTGATGGATCAGCGCCTCCATCGAGAGCGCGATCGTCTCTTTGGGCGGAAGCGCGACTTTTGGATCATCGATCATGACCGGACCGGGCGTGTCGAGCCGGCGGCGCGCCTGTTCGATGAGGCGGATCGACTGGTCCATCTCGTCGAGCCGCACCAAGAAGCGCGCGTATGCGTCGCCTTCGCTGCGCGTCGGAACGTCGAAGTCGTACGTTTCGTATCCGCAGTACGGAAAGGCTTTGCGGACGTCGTAGGCGATGCCACTGGCGCGCAGGCTCGGACCCGTCACGTTCCATTGCACCGCTTCTTCCGGCGAGAGCGTGCCGATGTCGATCGTGCGGTCCTGAAAGATCGGGTTGGCCTGCAAGAGGCCGCGCAGCTCGCGCATGCGGCGGGGAAACTTTTCGATAAGCGCGTCGAGCCTCGGCAGAAGACCGTCCGGCAAATCGCCGTTCAGCCCGCCGACTCGCACGTAGTTGGGATGCATGCGCGCGCCACCCGTCGCTTCTTGCAGATCGAGAATATTCTCGCGCAGATCGAAGCAATAAAAGAAGACGGAGATCGCGCCGAGGTCGATGCCGTGCGTCCCCAGCCAGACGCAATGCGATGCGATGCGCGTCAGCTCTCCAATTAGCACGCGAATCGTCTGCGCGCGTTGCGGAATCCGATCGGTGATGCCGAGCAGTCTCTCGACTGCCAACGCGTAGCACAGTGCGTTTGACGAGGGCGCCAGGTAGTCCATGCGCTCGATGACGGTCTGCGCCTGCGTCCAGAAGAGGCCCTCGGCGCTTTTTTCGATGCCGGTGTGCAGGTATCCGATCTCGGGGTCGGCTTTGACGACGTTCTCGCTGTCGATCTCGAGCACGATCTGCAGGACGCCGTGCGTCGATGGGTGCTGCGGTCCCATCGAGAGGACCATCGTCGTATCGGTCCGGCTGACGACCTCGGGCGGCGGCGTGGCGGACAGGGTCATGGCCGTCCCTCGCGGACTCGTTTTACTTGTTCCTGCAACGCTTCAAGGGTACGCCCTGAAGGAGGGCTGCCCGCTACGACGTTGGTCTTGTTGGCGAACGCGGGGCGCGGCGCACGCTCGAGTGCGGGCCCGCGCATCGGGTAATCTTTGCGCAGCGGATGACCGACCCAGTCGTTCGGCATTTGTATGCGGCGAAGATCGGGATGTCCGTCGAAGCGAATTCCAAAGAGGTCGTAGACCTCGCGTTCGGCCCAGTCCGCCGACTTCCAAAGATCGCAGACCGTCGGCAGCGACTGGTCTCCCTCGACCCCGCAGAGAATGCGAACGCGCACCGGAGTGCCGACCTCTGCGACCGTCGCCGGCTTCGGCGCGAGCCGAAGCAGGTGGTACACGACGTCAAAGCGCGGCGAGCGACCCAAATAATCGACCGCGCCGAGGTCGAGCAACATCGCATAGCCGTCGGCTTTGAGCGTTTCGAGACGCGAGCGCAAATCGGATGGAGCGACGCGCTCGATGACGGCATCGTCGATCGGTGGGCGTAGGCTAGGCGGGTCGATCGCGGCACCGGCGATCGGCGGAACTTGCGTGCTTGGCATGATCGGTGTAGAGGTTCTAGACTTTAAGCTCGAGCCAGGATGCCGCCACGGCCACCTTCGCGGATCTGTTGTTGAATCAGGTTGACCGCATAGAGAAGTCCGTCGGGTGTGGGCGGACAGCCGGGAACGTAGACGTCGACCGGAATGATCGTGTCGACGCCTTGAATGACCGCATAATTATCGAAGATCCCGCCCGAGCTCGCGCACGCGCCCATCGAGATGACCCACTTGGGATCGGCCATTTGATCGTAGAGGCGCTTGACGACGGGCCCCATCTTCTGCGCGACGCGCCCAGAAACGATCATGAGATCGGCTTGACGAGGCGAGCTTCGAAAGACTTCGGATCCGAGGCGCGCGATGTCGTACTCCGAGGACGTTACCGTCATCATCTCAATGGCGCAGCACGCGAGTCCCATCGTCAACGGCCACACCGACGAGCTTTGCGCCCAGCGCGCGACGTCGTCGAGCCGCGCGAGCATGAACTGTCCGGGACTGACCGTCATGAAGCTACCGCCATACGAAGCCGCCTTTCTTCCACACGTAGGCGTAGCCGATTGCGAGCACCACGATGAACACGACCATCTCGAGCAGGCCGAAGACACGCAGCGCGTGCATTTGCACGGCCCAGGGATAGAACGATGCCGCCTCGACGTCGAAGACGACGAACAGCATCGCGATCAGATAAAAGCGCACCGGGAACCGGCCCACGACCGCCGATGTCGGTTCGACTCCGCATTCGTAGGCTTCGCGTTTGTGCGCGTTCGGCTTGGCGCGCCCCAGAAGACCGGGCAACACGCTAAAGAACAAGGCCGCGCCGAGCGCAACGCAGAGGAAGATCGCGACTGGTCCGTACGGATTCATGGCTCACGAACGTTTTTGCAAATCGCGGGCCATACCTGTCCTTCGCGTCCGTCGGCCGCTTGCTAAGAGCCGGTCGCAGGGGGACGCGGCGACGTTTAAACGTACATTCGCTCTCATGCGCTATGCGGTTTTGGGGATGCTCCTGCTCTTCGCTCTGGGCGACGGATGCTCGCCGCCGCCAAATGTCGTAGGCGTACAAGACTTCGGGCACGTTACCGGGCGCGTATTGGACGCGATGACCAATCACCCGGTTCCCAATGCGCTGGTTTCCGTCGGTTCGCTCTACACCACGCGAGCGGACGTCAACGGAGCCTTCACGCTCCGCACCGTAGCGGGCGACCAGACCGTCACGGCCCGAGCCGCCGGTTACGCGACGGCCACAGCCGACACGACGATCACCAAAGACACGACCGTTTCGATCGGCTACATCCGCCTCGTGCCGCTGATCACCCCTCAGGGGGAGCCGACCTTGCAGCCTCCGACGATCCCGACCCCTTCGGCCTCCCCAAGCCCGGCCCGGACAACGGCGCCGAGTGCCCCGGCTAGCCCTCCGGCAGCGGCGTCACCGGCGCCGTCGCCGACTCCATCTTAATCGGCTTAATCGGCCGGCTCGCAGTCGATCGGCTGCCCGATGCGTCGTAAATCGAGCGCGTATCCGGCAACGACGAGGTACGCGTTGTCGGCCTGCTTTGCCAGTCGCTGAACCATCCGTCCCATCGCATCGCGGTAAAGGCGGGCCGAGGCCGCGACCGGGACGACGTCCCACCCGAACTGTTCGCTGACCGCAATGACCGACGAGCGCGACGCGAGCATTGCGTCGACGAACTCAGCCGCCTCGTCGTCGAGCTGCGAGGCGTAGACGTTATAGTCGATCTCCAAGAGATCGATGCGGCTCGCAATCCGCGCAGCCAACCAGGTGCCGAGCGCATCGACGAGGAGGCATGCCGTCTCCGGCGCCTCGCGAAAGAGCGCGAGCTGCGCCTCGTGCGTCATTGCGGCGGTTTCGACCGTGCGCCACGACGCCGGACGATCGCGCACGTGCCGCGTCAAGCGCGCCCGCCATTCAACGTCCTCGGGTTCGCCCGCAGCGGTCGCAATATAGGTCACCTCGCGGCCGCTCTCGAGCGCGAGACGGACGGCAAAGGCGCTCTTCCCCGAGCTGACCGGACCTGTGATGAAGATCAGCGCCATCTCGAACGCCATTCGACTTTGGGCGGCTTGCCGCCCCGCTGCGACGAACCGTGATTCCACGACATGATACTGAACATCCTCAGCATAGCGGCGGGCATCGGTCTCGTCGTGCTAACGCTCGGCGACATCTTCCAGGTCGTCGTCGTGCCGCGCGCTACGGGACGGCGCTATCGCATCAGTTTCTACGTGTGGCGCTGGATGTGGCGAATCTGGCCCGCGCTGGGATGGCGTGTCTACTCCACGGACTCGGATCGCCGCGAAGAGTTTATGGCAGTCTTCGCGCCGTTCATGCTGGTCGCGCTGCTCGGCGTCTGGGTCGCCTTGTTGATCGCCGGCTTCGCATTGATGGTCTGGGGTCTGCGCGGAGGGCTGACGCCGGCGCACGCAACATTCTGTGAAGCGCTCTACTTCGCCGGAACGTCGCTGCTCACGATCGGATTTGGCGACGTCGTCGGACGAACCGCCGGGCCGCGGCTGGTATCGATCCTGGCGGCCCTTGCCGGGCTCTCGCTGCTTTCGATGACGACCGCGTATCTGTTTGCAATCTTCGGATCGTTTCAGCAACGCGAGACGTTCGTCGTAACGGTCGCCGCTCGTGCCGGTGCGCCGCCAAGCGGCGTCAACCTGCTGGCCATTGCGGGGTACTCGATAACACGCGACGACCTGCCGCGGCTGATGATCGACGCGCAGCACTGGGCCGCACAAGTGATGGAGAGCCACTTGGCGTATCCGGTCTTAGCCTTTTTCCGCTCGAGCCACGACGATCAGTCCTGGATCGGTACGCTGGGGACGCTGCTCGACGCCGCCACGCTCCTGATGACGACGGTCGAGGGCATGCGAGACGGGCAGGCTCGCATTATGTACAACGTCGGCCGCCACGCAACACGCGATCTGGCAGTATACTTCCACGCCGGAATGAACGACAACTCGGTCGGCATCGAACGATCGGAGTTCGATCACGCCTGCGAGCGGCTCGTCGCCGCCGGTTACGAGTTGCAGGACCGCGACGAAGCCTGGGTGCGCTTCAGCGAACTGCGCGCCGCGTATGCCTCACACTTGAACGAACTGGCGCGATTCTTTGAGATTCCGCCGCTTTCGTGGATCGGCGACCGCTCGTCGATTACTCTGTCTCCGCATCTTTGATCGCTGCGACCCGCGTTTGGATTGCGGCGCGCAGCGAATCGAGACCCTCCGCATTCTTGGCGCTGACGTAGAGTACTCCGGCTTGGCCCGAGGCCTCCGGCACGGCGCGATCGCACTTGTTGAAGACCGCGAGCACCGGCACGCCGTCCAGCTCCAACTGCGCTAAAATTGCTTCGACCGCGCGCCGCTGCGCGGGCCACTGCGCGTTGCTTGCGTCGAGCACGTGCACCAGCAGATCCGCCTCTCGCAGCTCTTCGAGCGTGGCGCGAAATGCCGTGACGAGCTCTTTGGGAAGGTCCGTAATGAACCCGACGGTATCGGCCAGCCGGACATACGAGCCCGGGGCGAGGTAGGCGCGCCGGATCGTCGGATCGAGCGTCGCAAAGGGACGGTCGGCGACGAGCGCGTTGCTGTGGGTCAGCGCGTTGAGCAGCGACGATTTTCCGACGTTGGTATATCCGACCAACGCCACCAGCGGTTCCCGTTGCGCTCCGCTCCTTCGCAGCGCGCGCTGGCGCTGAATGTTGCGCAAGGAGACGTTCAATGTGGCGATGCGTTGTGCGATCCGGCGCCGGTCGACTTCGAGTTTGGTCTCACCGGGTCCGCGCGTTCCGATTCCGCCGCCGAGGCGCGAGAGTTCGGCGCCGGCCCCGATCAGATTCGACTGACGGTAGCGCAGCTGCGCGAGCTCGACTTGCACCTTCCCTTCGCGGCTGCGAGCGTGTCGCGCAAAAACGTCCAGAATCAGCATCGTGCGATCGACGATCGGCAGCGGAATGATCTTTTCGAGATTCTTTCGTTGCCGTGGGCGCAGATCGTTGAGAACCAGAAGCAGGTCGGCTCGTTCGTCGTGCGCCCGCTGCGCGATCTCGCTCGCCTTTCCGCTGCCGACCAGCGTCGCGGCATCCACGGCATCGCGCCGCTGCACGATGCGATCGAGGACCTGCGCGCCGGCCGCCCGCGCAAGCGCCTCGAACTCGTCGAGCTCCGCGTCGATGGGCGCGTGGCGCGCGCGCGTCTCGACCGCGACGACGATTGCGCGCTGCACTATGAACGCCTCGGCTGGCGCGACGCGATGGGACTCAAACGATCCAGAAGCCAGCGGATCGCATCGTTATAGTGCGGACCGGGCCGCTCCAAGAGATCGGAGTCGATCGAATAGACGCGATGCAGGCGAACCGCTTGCAGACTGCGCCACGGCTCGCGATCGAGCGCCGCCTGCAGATGCGTTGCACGATCCGCGATCAGCACGTCGGGCCGGTCCTCCAGCAGAGCCTCGCTACTATACGGTGCGTAGGCGGCGTCGAGATCCTCAGCAGCATTGCGGCCGCCCGCAATCGTCACGAGCTTGGAAATATACGAACCGGCACCGGCCGTCCAGACCGGCGCGCTGTCCAGCACGACAAACACGCGCGGATGCCAGGCGAACCGGAGCGTGCGCGCGTGCAGTTTCGCGGTCTCTTGGTTCAGGCGCGCGACGAGCGCAGCGGCTTCGGGGCCGCGTCCGGCGAGCCCGCCGATCGTCTGCAGGTTCGCAAAAATACGATCGTAGCCGTCATCGGAGAGCAGCACGACGTGCAGGTGCGCGCGACGCAACGGTTCCACCAATCGCGCCTGCGAGGGAATGCCGATCACCAGGCTGGGACGCAACGCAACGATCTCTTCGGCATCGACGCTGGACGAATCGGCAACGCGCGGCAGCGCCGCCGCCCGCGGATCGTCGGTAAAGGCGGAGACGGCGGCGAGCTGCCGCCCGGCACCGAGCACGTAGACGTCGTCGGCGAAGGACGGCACCAAGGTGACGATGCCGCCGCCTGCGCCCGCACCGGAGCGGGACGCGCACGCGCCGGCCAGCAGGGCAATGAAAAGGGTCGCCGCTCGGATTTGCACAAGTGGCCATTCTACGTTTTGCGCGGGAAGCCGGTGTGAGGCCGGCACGGTCGCGCCACTGTATGGGTGCTGAGCTTGTCTCAGCACGCGAGTCAGGATACGCGCAAAACGCTCGAGCAGGTCCACCTCGCGCCAAGGAAAGGATTGCCATGTTCCCGCTGCTCGCCGCGCTCGCCGCGGCTTTGCCGTTGCCTTCCCCCACCCCAACGGTCGTCCCGGAAATCGCCCACGTCGTCACCAGCGATCGGGGCGTCGAATCCGCGCAACGCACCGCGCGCACAACCTACGTCGTAACCGCCGCGCAGATCGCGCAAAACGGTAATCGCACGGTGGCCGATGCCCTCGAAGCGGTCCCCGGCGTCGACGTCGTGCGTTATGGTGCCTTTGGCGCCGCCACGAGCGTCGGCATTCGCGGCAGCTCGTCGCAACAAGTTCTCGTCCTGATCGACGGTTTGCCGGTAGCCGGCGGCCAGATCGACGACGTCGACCTCGAGCAGGTCCCTGTGAGCGGGATCGACCGCATCGAAGTCGTCGAAGGCGGCGGCTCGACGCTGTACGGCTCCGGTTCCATCGGAGGCGTGATCAATATCATCACGGCGCCCGCGAGCGCTCGCAGCACGGCGACGATCTCAACGGGATCGTTCGCAGAGCAAACGTATAACTTTCAAACTCCGTATCTTTCGTTCCAACGCACCTATGCGACCAACGATTACTCCGTCGAAAATGCGCCGAATCGCGAAAATTCGCAAGCAGGATTGACCGGCCTCTCCGCGCGTTACGGGCATGCGATCGGCGCCGTCGACCTTACGCTTTCCGGAAATCTTACCGAGGCGCTCGCCGGCGCACCCGGCGAGTTGGGCTACTTCTCGCCCACGAGCGAACAAGGCAATGTCGCCCATAACGTGCGGCTCGTGGCGCAAACGCACGGCCCGCGTTCGACGGCCACGTTCGAGCTCGGCGACTCGTCGCAAGATCTTTCCTATACGTGCAACACGCCGGTCGACTCGAACTGTCCGAACTCATACTATCCGACGCCGGCGCCGGGCCAAACGTCGAACCCACCCTACGCCCAGGTGCTCGACGACCAGCATTGGATGGCGAGCCTCCGTAACGTCGTCGGCGACGCTCGCGAGCGGCTGGTCTACGGCATCGATCTCATGCGCGGCATCGCGCGCGTCGACGAAGGGACCGGCGGCGGCTCGCCCTTCGCTGCCGATAACTCACCGATTTTCGACGCATACGCGCAGACTGCGGCCTACGTGCAGTCGCAGTGGTTCGGCAGCAACGGCGATCAGATCTACGCCGGGTTGCGCGCGGAGCGCGACGGCGGCTTGGGAGGCGCGTACTCTCCGTCGCTTGGCGGCATAGCGCAGCTCACCGGCACGCTCCAGCTGCGGCTCAACGCAGCTACGGCGTTTCGCGCACCGATCGCCGAAGAGCTCTACTATCCGGGCTACTCCAATCCCAATCTGGTTGCGGAGCGAACGCGCGTCGGCGATGCAACGCTCAACGAGCCCACGCTCTGGGGAGGCGTTAGCCTCGGATGGTTCACGACCAGTGGCTCGAACTTGATCGTCTCGCCGCCGCCGCTCTACATTCCCGAGAATATCGGACGCGCGTCGATTCAAGGCCTCGCGTTTTCCGTGCAAACGCCTTCGGAGCACGGGTTGACGGCAAGCGTCGGCATCGTCAACCTCTATCGAGCGCAAGACCTCGACACCGGCGAACGAATCTCGGGGCGCGGACCGGTCTTCGCCGTGACGACCGCGCTGCGTTACCATGCTCCGCCAGCGAGCCGTTTCGACGGATTCACGATCGAGGCTCGAGCGCAAGGGCCGCAGGAAGCGCCGGATCCGTATCTCTCGCCGGCCTACTCGGTCTATCAGCCGGCCGACTTCACGCAGATCGACGCCTACGCCGGTTACCGGCTGGCCACGTCGCTGCTGCTCGAAGTGCGCGGCTACAATCTCGGCAACGATCGCTACGCCCTTTACGCGGGATATCCGATGCCCGGACGTTCGGTACAGGTCGAGCTGCAAAGCCGATGAGAGCGTTAGCGCTCGCGATCTTGCCGCTCGTGGCCGCCGCTTTGAGCCTGCTCGTTGGCGCAACCTCGCTCTCGCCGGCGGCGGTCGCTTCGGCGCTGCTTCATCCGCACGAGACCGGCGTGCTGCACACGATCGTTTGGCAACTTCGATTGCCGCGCGTTTGCATCGCCGCAACGGTTGGCGCGTCGCTCGCGCTCTGCGGCGCCGTCCTTCAAGGGATGCTGCGTAACCCGCTCGTCGATCCTTATCTCACCGGCGTCAGCGCCGCGGCCGCTGCCGCCATCGCGATCGCGATCGTGGCGGGAGTCTCGGCCGCCGCAACTCCCGGGATCGGCTTCGTCGCCGGCCTTGGTGCGGCGATTCTCGTGGCAGCGCTCGCGCGCCGCGGTGGTGGAATCGATTCCAATCGTCTGATCCTGGCCGGCGTCTCGCTCTCGACGCTCTTTGCGGCGATCGTCACGCTGGCGCTGGTCCGCGCGCAATCGAACCAGTACGCCAGTACGGTCGTCGCGTGGTTGGCGGGTTCGATGGCCGGGCGCGGCTGGCCCGAACTGGCAATGGCAGGCCCGTACGCAGCACTCGGAGCCGTGCTCGCGTTTGCGGCCGCTGCGCCGCTCAACGCGTTGCGGATCGGCGAGCTTCGCGCGCGCGCCGTGGGCCTCAACGTCGATCGAGCACAATGGATCATGCTGGCCGCGTCGTCGCTCTTGGCGGCGAGCAGCGTCGTCCTTGCCGGGCTCGTCGGGTTCATTGGATTGATCGTGCCGCACATCGGGCGACGGATCGTCGGTTCGGACGCTCGAGTGCTGTTACCGGCCTGCGCGTCGATCGGCGCCGCGCTGTGCATGATCGCCGATGCCGTTTGCCGCCGGATCGTCGCGCCCGGGGAGCTCCCGATCGGAGTCTTGTTGGCCTTTATCGGCGTCCCGGCGTTCCTCTATCTCTACTTGAGGCTCCCGTGATCGAGCTGCGCGACGTCACGCTCGACGTCGGCGGACGCCCGTTTCTGCGCGACATCGAGGCGCGCGTGGCGACCGGAGAGTTCGTCGCGCTGTTGGGGCGCAACGGCGCCGGCAAAACGACGCTCCTGCGCGCGATCGCCGGACTGCATCGCGTACGCTGCGGTGCGATCTCGATTGACGGCACGCCCACCGCGCAACTGCGAACGCTGGACCGTGCAAAGCAGATCGCGTTCGTAACCGGCGACGAAGTCTTTCTCGAGTCGCTGCTCGTTCGCGACGTCGTTTCGATCGGACGGTTCGCGCATCATCGCTGGTGGCAGTGGAACGCCGCGCCTCACGACGAGGATGCGGTCGAAGGCGCTCTCGCCGCGGTGCACCTCGAAGCCTTTGCCGGGCGCCTCTTCTCAACGCTGAGTGCGGGCGAAAGGCAACGCGTTTGGATTGCACTGGGTCTTGCCCAAGAGACTCCGATCCTGCTGCTCGACGAACCGACCAGTCATCTCGACGTCGGGGTAGCCCACGAGATTCTCGCGCTGCTCTGGCGACTAACGCGAGCGGGAAAGATCGTCGTCTGCGCGCTTCACGATATCAACGAAGCTGCGAGCTATGCCGACCGCATCGCCCTGTTGGGCGACGGAGCGCTGCTCGCGCTGGATTCACCAGATGCGGTCCTCACGGAACCTCTGCTGCACCGGGCGTACGGAATCGCTTTCGCGCAGCGACGGGCGCTTTTGCCGGCGTCAGTTCTTGTGGAACGGCCGCACGTCGGAGCCTAGTACCCATCGAACGACGCCCTTCATCGACCCGCTCGTGATCGAGACGCCGACTGCATCGTCCGGCGTCGTAAAGAGCGGCGAGAGGACGTAGCCGGAGATGCAGCTGACGACGTCGCCGTGCGTGCCGGGCGAAACGAGCAGGGCGTGCGGCAACATCGCTTGCGCTTCGTCGAACGATGCGGCGTGATACTCGCGCAGGCGCGCGCGCGAATCCCACATCAGCACGGAGGGATCGTCGGTCGTACTATAGAGCACGACGTGCTCGCCCCTGTGGACGTGACAGTCGGCCCACGCAGTTCCGGAAGCCGAGATCAAGCAGACGATGAGGAAAGCGCACGCCTTACGCACGAGCCGCCTCCCCGTCGAGCACGCGAATCGCAAGAATCGCCAAGTCGTCTCTTATGCGATTCCCGCCGCGCGCTCGTACGGCCGCGGCAAGCTCGTCTGCGAGCTGCTGCGCGCCTGGGCTTGCGCGTTCGATCAGTTCCATCGCGCCCTGTCCGGAGAGCTGCTCTCCGGCCCTGTTGCGAACCTCCGTTAAGCCGTCGGTCGCCAACACGAGCGTATCGCCGGGCTGCAAGTAAATCGTTTCGGCCCCGAACGGCTCTTCCATGACGCCCAGGACCGGTCCGGTTATCGAAAGCTGGGCGACGTCGTTGCGACGGCGCACGAAAGCGGCATCGTGTCCGCCGCTCGCATACGTTAAACCGAACGTGTCGGTATCGAGCAGACCTACGAACATCGAAACGAAAATGTACGGATCTCCGACCGCCTTGGAGAGAACGACGTTAAACTCCGTAAGAATTGCCATGGGATCGCTGTTGCGCAACGCAATCGCGCGCACCATAAACTTGACGAACGCCGTCAGCACCGCTGCGTCGACGCCCTTTCCGCTGATGTCGGCAATCAAGATCAGCGCCCGGTTTTCTGAAAGGCGATAGACGTCGAACACGTCCCCGCCGATTGCGCGGTCACTGCTCGCGGACAGGTACGCACTGCCGACGTCGCAATGCGGCAGCGGGGTCGCCTCGCTCCGAAAGACTCGCTGAAGAATCCGCGTCACGGCGCGTTCTTCTTCGAGCTCGCGGTTCAACCGCGTGCGGTAGGCGTTCAAGACGATTGCAAGGAGACCGAACGCCAGCACCCAAGCGGCGCGCAGATAAGACGAGCGATCGAGCTGCATCTGTGTGCTGAGCTCGAGCTCGTCGTCGGTTCCGGCGAGCTCGCGGCGGATCGCCCCGGCCGTCAACGTCTCGTAGTCGGAGAAGAGTTTGTTTCGCTTATCGAGTTCTTGCAAACGAAGGCGCGGATGCGCGAGCAGCGGAGCGGCAACGGTATTCCGCCACTCGAGCTGAAGGTGCGCGTAATCGATGAGCAGCTTGTCGGCGCCGGGCAGCTCCTCTTCGCCCAGCGTCTTGCGAATCGCACTCTCTTTTTCGTCGTAGCCGGCGGCGGCCGAACGATATTCGGCGGTGTAAAACGGGTCGCGCGTCAAGAGGTAGCCACGCAACGAGTTCTCTTCATCGATTTGGAGGCGCAGCAACTCCTCGAGATCGATCTGGGCCTGCTGGATCTGCGCCTGGCGCGCGAATGTATTCGCGATCTCCGCGCGCGTTTCGAATGAGCCCTCAACGGCAAAACCGAGCGACAGCAGCAAGAAGGCCGTCAATAAAATCGTTCCCGTGACACTCGCGAACGAGACGCCCCTCACAAAGGCCTCACGGAGAAAGTTGAAGAGCGGCGGGCTGTGTACAGCCGGGTGGGAACCACGGTCTTAAGTCCTACGACGTTCGAGGAATTTATCCGTCTGAACTCGCTGAGGACGAGGCGCTGGCGCTAATCCGCCGAACCTAAGGTTAATGTCCAAACGCCTGCTTGGACCCGCCTTTATTGCGGTCGGCGATGGAACGTCGACGTTCGGGCGTTTGGCAATCGAAGACGCCCGGATCGTTGGCGTTCTCGCAGCCGACGGCCCTTCCGATTATCCGCTGCCGCCCGGCAGCACGATCGCTCCAGGCATGATCGACGTGCACACGAACGGCGCCGGCGAATTTCTCTTCAATCGAGATCAAGGTAACGCCGTCGCAGTTGCCGGCACCGCATATGCGCAGACCGGCACGACGGGCTTCGTGGCGAGCGTTATGACCGCTCCGTGGGAATCCATGCTCCACGCCGCCTCGGAGATCGTCGAAGCGGCAAACCAGTTGGAGGAGGATTGGCCAAACGGCGCTCGCTGTCTCGGCGTGCATTTCGAAGGCCCATTCCTCAACCCCAAATTCCGGCGCATTCATCGCAACGAGTGGCTCCTTGCTGCCGGCGCCGCCCGCGCGCAAGAAATGGTCGATTCGTGCAAAGGTGCTTGTCTGTTGGTAACGATGGCCCCGGAGATCGACGGCGCGAGCGATGCGCTACGCGTTTTCTTAGAGAACGGCGTCGTCTGCTCGGCCGGTCACACCAGCGCGCGCTATCGTGAAGGAATGCTGGCGATCGGGTTGGGCTTCCGGTCTTTGACGCACGCCTTCAACGGGATGCCGCCGCTCGACCACCGCGATCCTTCGATCCTGGCCTCGTTCATCCAAGACCGGCGCACGCTCGTGCAAGTCATCTGCGACGGCTTTCACGTCTCGCCGGTCATGATCGACATCCTGCACCGAACGCTGGGCGACCGGCTCGTGCTGGCGACCGATGCAATGCCCGCAGCCGATCCGGGTTATCACATCGAAGGCGGCGTTATGCGCGCGGCCGACGGAACTATTGCCGGCAGCGCGCTGCGCATGGACGAAGCGCTGCGCAACTATATGTCCTACGCGCAGATTCCATTCGCAGCGGCAATCGTTGCAGCAACGTACGCGCCGGCGCGATTGATTCGGCACGACGCCGAACTAGGCCGTATCGCGCGCGGCGCGCGCGCCGATCTCTCCTTCTGGAATAAGGAGTATCACGTCATTGCAACGATGGTCGGCGGGCGCTTCGTCTACAATCATCCTTCGACTGCGCTCAGGATGACAGAAGGGCACACTCTGTCAGTATGACTCAGGCCTCGTAAGCGTAATCGGTGGTCTCCGGACGCGGAGCGAACGCCGAGCGCAACATGACGACCGCAGCGTAAAGAACGACCACGACGACGAGCCAGCGCACCGCGGCCAGCGGCAGCGACTTCACGATATATGCGGCGATGAGCACGCCGGGAATTCCTCCAAGCGTCAGGCCCAAGACGGCACGCATCGAAATCGCATCGAAGCGGATAAAGCGTAGGCTCGCGATCGGCATCAGAAACGCGCACGACCCCATCATGATCGGAAAAGCCGCGACCGGATTCATCCCCAACAGGCTTACCATGATCATGCACGGCGCGTAGAGTCCGATTCCAACGGTCATCAGCGCGCCGAGGCAGAAGTTGATCGCAACGGCGATCCAGAGGCGCGGGCTGTCGAGGCCGAGCGCCGTCCCACTCAATCCGAAGTGGCTCCCTTTTATGCCTGTAAGAATGAAGAGCACGGCCGCGGCCAGCAGGGCCGTCCCCATGCCGATCTGCACGTAGCGCCGCGGCCAGCGCGCGACGAAACCGGCCCCCAACCACGCGCCGGCAACTGCGGCAAGAATCAACAGCAGCAACGTCTTCGGCTCGACCGCCACGATGACGATGTAGATGAGCGCCTCGACGACCGTGGGGAGGGCATGCCCCACGTTGAGCGTACCGGGAATGCGCTCGTCGGGCACGGCTCGGAAGAACTTAAAGAGCGAGGTCGTCACCGCGAACGACCCGATACCGAGCGTGTCCAAAAAATCGGTAACGAAGCCGATCGCAGTGAGCAACGGCGTCGGTGCGGGATTCTTGTGCCGCGGCAGCGCCCGGACCAGGGCTACGATCAGCACGAGCGCGACGAGGATCAGCGCGACGACGAGCAGCGTGTGCGTCATGATCGAAGACGGTACGCCTACAAGGCGCCGCGGCCTGCTTAGCCGGTCGCGGCGGCGATCTCCCTGGTTGCCGCGGCGTTAAAGTAGGCGGCCTTCGGGTGATGCATCACGATGGCAGCCGTCGACTGTTCGGGGACGATTTGGAACGCCGGCGTTAGAATCACGCCGATCTTCGCGGTCGCGTCGAGCAGCCGGAAGACCAGCTCGTGCTGTCCCAGATCCGGGCAGGCTCCGTAGCCCCAGGAATACCGTTTCCCGCGCCCGTTTTCCAGACCCAGCTCGCGGCGAATGTGACGGTGGGCGTACTCGGCGAGCGCCTCGGCGGCCTGCACCGAAAAACCATGAACAAAGTACGACTCGCTGTAATCCCCAGCCGCCTGTAACGCTTCGGTCCGTTGCGCAGCGTTGGGTCCGACCGTCACGATCTGCAGCGCCACCACGTCGCTGGGCCCACCCTCACGCGGCTCGAGCAAATAATCCGCAAGGCTCAAATGCTCTCCGCCGATTTGGCGCGGAAACTCCATACGAGCGATCTCTTTGGCCGGCTGGGCCGGATCGTACAGGATGACGTCGTTACCCAAACCGGCGGCGGGGAAATATCCGTACACGACCTTCGGCTCGAGAAGGCCGCCATTAAGCGCTTCGGCATGGTAGCGGCGAAGTCGAGGATCGAACTCTTCGGAGACGAGCCGTTCGAACGCATCGCCTTTAGTGTTTGCAGCGCCCCACGAAAGCCGATAGAGACTGCGCAGATCGAAGCAGGTCCAGAGTTCGCGCAGATCGATTCGATCCAATACGCCAACGCCCCAAAACGGCGGTTGCGGAACTTGCGCGTGGTCGGCCTTGACCGCAGAGATCGCCGGTGCCCGCGGCGGTACGGGCGCGGAGCGGCGCTGGGTTTGCGCAAATGCTTCACCCTTCGCCCGCTCGACGAGATCCTGTCGTCGTTGCGGATCGCTCGTGAGCGCATCGACGAGCTCGAGCCCTTCGAAGGCATCGCGCGCGTAAAAGACGCCCGGCTCGAAAAAGCGCGTGCCGCCCTCCAACAGCGCGATGCGGCGGCCAAAGTCGCGATTTATGGCCGCGCCCCCGATGATGACGGGGAAGGTTAAACCACGCGCGTCCTGCTCTTCGAGGCAGACCGGCATCTGTTTGCTGGTCGAAACCAAGAGCGCGGAGAGACCGATGGCATCGGCCCGCACCTCCACGGCCTTCTCGAGAATCGTATTCATGGGTACCTGTTTGCCGAGATCGTGGACCGTGTAGCCGTTGTTGGCAAGGATCGTGTGCACCAGGTTCTTTCCGATGTCGTGCACGTCGCCGAAGACCGTGGCCAGAACGACGGTCCCTTTCGTTGCGCCTTCGGAGCGCTCGAGGAACTGCTCGAGATGGGCAACGGCCTTCTTCATCACCTCGGCCGATTGCAAGACGAACGGTAGAATCAACTCGCCGCGACCGAATCGATCCCCGACGTCTTTCATGGCGGGCAAAAGAATTTCATTGAGCACCGCTACGGCCGTTCTCTCCAGCAAGGCTTCATCGATTTTCGCCTCGATGCCGTCTTTTCGGCGCCGCAGAATCGCCTGGTGAATTCGCTCTTCGATCGTCGTCTCTTCCGCCGCCTGTTCCTCAGTGCCGTCCGTCTCGGATCGGCCGCCCGGCGCTTCGCGCTCGAAATGTTCGATGAGGCGCGGCAGCGCATCCGGTCGCCGGTTAAACACGAGGTCGTCGCAAAGCTCGCGAACCGTCGAATCGATCTCGAAGTACGGAACGATCTCCTTGGGATGGACGAGCGCGCAATCCAAGCCTGCCTCGACGCAATGATAGAGGAAGACCGAGTTCAGCGCGGCGCGTGCGTTGGGCCGCAGGCCGAAGGAAACGTTGGAGACGCCGAGCGAGGTGAGCGGGCCCTGCAACTCGCGCTTGATGAGGCGAATTCCCTCGATCGTTTCGACGGCGGAGTTCAAGAACTCGGGCTCACCGGTCGCCAGCGTGAAGGTGAGATCGTCGAAGATCAACGCGCCCGGCGGAAGACCGTACTCGCCGACCGCAATCTCATAGATGCGGCGCGCGACTTCGAGCTTGCGTTCAGCCGTCTTTGCCATCCCGCTTTCATCGATCGTCAACGCGACGACCGCCGCGCCGTGCTCGCGCGCGAGCGGTAGAACGGCATCGAGCTTAGCGCGGCCCGACTCCAGGTGCACGGAGTTGAGAATCGCCCGGCCGGGATAGTTTTGCAGCGCGGCTTCGAGCACTTTCGGCTCGGTCGAATCGATTGCGAGCGGCGCCTCGATGGATTGCGCGAGCCGGCGTACGAGCTCGCGCATCTGTTCGTCTTCGTCGGGCCGTTCCGTTACCGCGCAGCAGACGTCGAGCACGTGCGCGCCGCCCTCGACCTGCTCTCGCGCGATCAGCACGACGTCGTCGTACCGGTCGTCGAGGAGCAAGCGCTTCACCTTGCGGGAACCTTGGGCGTTGATGCGCTCGCCGACGATGAGCGGCCGCGGCTGCTGTTCCAGGGAGATGGCCGTCATCGCCGAGGCGACCTCTTGCGAACGTTGCGCGCGCGGTCGCTTTGCGCGCCGCACCGACAAGACGGCTTCGCGAAGCGCGCTGATGTGCGCGGGCGTCGAACCGCAGCAGCCGCCGACAGCGTCGACGCCGAATTCGCGCACGAAGGCCGCAAGCTCGGCGGCCAGCTCCTGCGGACCTTCGGGATAGATCGTCTCACCGTTTGGCCCCATAAGCGGAAGGCCCGCATTTGGTATGACGCTGACGAAGCAGCGCGACGTCTCGCAGAGATAGCGAATCGAATCGCGCATCTGCGCCGGGCCGGTCGAGCAGTTGAGGCCGACGACGTCGACGGGCAGCGCGTCGAGCGTCGCGCGAATCGCGCGAATGTCCGTGCCCAGCAGCATGCGGCCGTCGGTAATCAGCGTCGGCTGCGCTTGAATCGGCACGCGGCGCAATCCACGTTCGAACTCGCGGACTATTCCTGCGACGGCAGCCTTGAGCTCGAGCAGATCTTGCATCGTCTCGAGCAAGAGCAGATCGGCGCCGCCTTCGACGAGCGCTCTCGCCTGCTCGCCGTAGACGTCGCGCAACTGCTCGTAGGTGATATTGGAGAGCGCCGGATCCGACGACGAGACCAGCATGCCGGTCGGCCCCATGGAACCGGCGACAAAGCGAGGATGCTGCGGCGTCGAGATCGCGTCGCATGCCTCTCGCGCGATCGCGGCGGCGCGAAGGTTGACCTCACGAGTTTGGTCGCCGAGACCATACTCGTCGAGCTTTAGCCTCGACGCGGTAAAGGAGTCCGTCTCGACCACGTCCGCGCCGGCAACCAGATACGCCTCGTGAATCGAACGAACGATGTCGGGCCGCGCGAGTACGATCGCTTCGTTGCAGCCCGCAAGAGCGGTGCCGCCAAAGTCCTGTGGGGAAAGGTCGAGCGCCATGAGCTGCGTGCCCATGGCGCCGTCGAAGATCGCAACCCGCTCTTCGAGCAGGCGCAAGTACTCAGACACGGTCCCGGCTCACGATCTCTCCCACCTTGTTTCCAGCCCGATTATACACCGGCGGTCGCGCGAACCTCGCGAGTGTACCGGCTTGGCGCTCGTCGAGCACGCCCAACCGCCGCAACGCCGAAATCGAAGAAGGTCCGCGCGCCCGGGTGGTTCCGTCAATCACTTTGGATGCGTACCCGAAGCCTTGCGAGATGGCCGCCGCGGCATGAACGCCTTCGGCGCCTGCTTTCGACACGACGTTTCTCGCGCCGGCGATCATGAGCTCGGTATCGAACTGGCCGGTTCCGGCCACGTACTCCGGATGGGCGAGCATCGCGTCGCGTACGATCGCAAGCGCCCGCGCGTCGGCGGAATCGATGCCGGAAAGCGTCGCTAGCCGCGCAAACGAGATCGCAGCCTTTCGCAGACCCGTCGCATAGACGGGAATTCCGCAGCCGTCGATCGCGACCGGCCAGGTTGAAGCATCGTCGTCGGAGAGCCGCGCGCAAAACGCGAGAATCCGCTGCTGAGCGGGGTTCTCGGCGCTCAAGTAGGTCGTTGGATCGGCGCCGATCGCCAAGCAGAGCGCCAAAATGCCGGCATGCTTTCCGGAGCAGTTGTTATGGAGGGCGGTCGGTTCCAATCCCGCTTCAGCAAGCCCCTCTGCCGCCGTCTGGTCGTACGGTGGATGCGTACCGCACTGCAATGCCGATTCGTCCATGCCGATCTTATCCAAGATCGAAGCGACGGCTTCAACGTGAAACGGCTGGCCGGAATGGGAGGCGGTCATCACCGCGATTTCGCGCGGCTCCAAGTTGAATCGTTCGCGCACGCCGGCTTCAATAGCCGCTGCCGCAATCAACGGCTTTGCCGCCGAACGCAGGAAGACCGGCGACTCGATATCGCCGGCCCGAACGAGCACCGTTCCTCGCGCATCTACCGCACAGGCGGCGACGCGATGAACCGATTCGACGTACCCGCCGCGGGTTACGTCGACGAAGGCTTCGTCGCCCGCGGTCAAACGAGCGCGGGTTCGACGATCGTGGCTTCCTGCTCGGCAAAGACCGGATTGCTCAAATAGCGCTCGCCGGTGTCGCATCCGAACGTTACGATCGTCTTGCCTCGCATCTCCGGACGCGCCGCGACGCTTAGCGCCGCCCAAACGTTGGCACCCGACGAGATACCGACGAGCATTCCCTCTTCGCGCGCAAGCCGGCGTGCCGTTGCGATGGCGTCGGCATCGGTAACGCGCACGACTTCTTCATAAACTTCTGTGTTGAGCACCTTGGGCACGAAGCCGGCGCCGGTACCTTGAATTTTATGCGGCCCCGGCTTTCCGCCCGAAAGCACCGGCGATCCGTCGGGTTCGACCGCAATCATCCGTACGCTGGGCTTACGGGCTCGCAGCACCTCACCGACGCCGGTGATCGTGCCGCCGGTGCCGATCGCGGAGACCACGACGTCGACGGCGCCGTCGGTATCGCGCCAAATCTCTTCGGCGGTGGTCCGGCGATGGATCTCCGGATTGGCCGGATTCTCGAACTGCTGCGGCACGAAGTACTTACTCGGCGCGCTCGCGACGATCTCGTTTGCGCGCCGAATCGCGCCGGGCATGCCTTCCGAGCCGGGCGTCAGCACGACCTGCGCACCGTACGCCTTGAGGAGGTTCCGGCGCTCGACCGTCATCGTATCGGGCATAACCAAGATGATTGGATAGCCTTTCGCCGCCGCGACAAACGCCAGCGCGATACCGGTATTTCCGCTCGTCGGCTCAAGAATGGTCATTCCCGGCAAGAGACGGCCGTCGCGTTCACCGGCCTCGATCATCGCGAGACCGATCCGGTCCTTCACCGAGCCGCCGGGGTTGAACGACTCCATCTTCACCAGAACCGTCGCCGGTATCCCTGAGCCCAGCCGCGGAATCCTGACCAACGGCGTATTGCCGAACGTGTCGGCTAAGTTGTCGTAGATGCGTGCCATAATATCCCGTCTAACCCTCGCTTCTCGTTCGAGCGTTGCACGCCCAAGGTCCTTCGACGGAGCCTGTGCTGAGCGTAGCCGAAGCGCTCAGGACAGGCTTGGCTCCTCGAACGCCAGAAGGAAGCGGGCGCTTCGGGCGCCGATTTCACCCAACCATGCGCCGCCACTGGACGATCGCTCGAAGGCTGTACACGCTGGTTCTCGTTGCGCTCGTCGTCCTCCCGAGCCCCCGGGGTGCTTCGCAGGAGGCGCCGACCCTTTCACAGGCGCTCGACGCAATCGCCGCCTACGCGCCGCGGGCAATGCGCGAGCAAGGCACGCCGGGGCTCTCGGTTGCAGTCACCGATCGCAACGGGACGCTGCGAATTATCACGCTGGGATACGCAAACCAGGACTCCCAAACTCCGGTAACCCCACGGACGCTCTTCGCCATCGGTTCGATTACGAAATCGATGACGGCGCTGGCTTTGCTCCAGCTGCACGATGCGGGGCAGCTCGATCTCGACTCGCCGGTTCGCCGCTACCTTCCGTGGTTTGCGATCGAATCGCTCGGCGGACCGATTCTCGTTCACGAACTTCTCTCGCACACCGCCGGACTGCCGGGCGACTTCACGTCGGAGCCCGGCTATCTCTACCAAATCGTCGCGCTGCGCAAGGCCAAAACGCTCTTTCGACCGGGAACCTTCTGGTCGTACTCTAACGACGGTTACGCAACGGCCGGAGCGATATTGGCGAAACTCGACGGACGATTCTGGGAGCAGTCGCTTACGGCGCGCGTCTTTCAGCCGATCGGCATGACGGCCAGCTCCGCCGTCTTTACGCCCGAAGTAATGGCCGGCGCAGCCGTCGGTTATCAGTTTCGCGACAGTGACCGGCCCGCGTCGCAGAATCCGCCGCTCGTCGCGTCGCCGCCGATGGACTTTGTCGATCCCGCCGGCTCGGTGCTCTCGACTCCCGAGGACATGGCGCGATACATGCGGTTCTATTTGAACGGCGGAGTAACGGCAGACGGACGGCGCCTAGTAACGGCATCAACCTTTGGGGCAATGACTCACCCCGATCGGCTGGCGAACGGAAAACCAGCCGGCGCCGCAACCCCCGAGCTCGCGGAAGCGCCGTCGTTCTACCGGCAGTATGGCTACGGGCTCTCGATCTTCGATGAGAACGGCGAGCATCTCGTCGGTCACACGGGCGGCATCTCCGGCTACACCGCCTGCATGCAGATGAACCTGACCCGCGGATTCGGCGCAATCGCGTTTGCCAATCTGGTTGAGGCGCCCTTGCATCCGTGCGCGATCGTGCTCTACGCGATGCGGGTGCTGCGAGCGCAAAGCGTGGGCGAACCGCTGCCATCGCCGCCGCCGGCACCCGACCCGGCGAAGGTCGCTCGAGCGAGCGATTACGCAGGCACGTACACGGGGGCAAAGGGCTCCTCGCTGGGCGTCGTGGCCGCCGGGGATCGCCTCTACCTCGTGGATGCCGCAAGGCGCATCGCGCTCTACCGGCGCGGCCACGATCTCTTCTGGGCCGACGATCCTCGTTTCGCAATCTTTCTGCTGGCCTTTGGGCGCGATCGCGACGACAAGGTGGTGGAGCTCAACTATGGCTCGCACTGGTACGCCAACGAGCGCTATCGCGGAGCGCGCACGTTCGTCTACCCGCCGCGCTGGAACGCTTTGGCCGGGCGCTACGAAAACACGTTCTTAGGAGAGTCCGCCGTCACGCGCGTGGTGATCGTCAAGAACCGTCTGACGCTCGACGGCACCGACGCGCTCGAGCCGCTCGCCGACGGAACTTTTGCTCTAGGAGATTCGGTCGTGCGCTTCGATGCGGATGCCGGAAATCAACCGCAGCGGCTGACCATCGACGACACCCGCCTATACCGCGTCGAACTCCCGTAATCCAGGCCTACTCACCGATATCCCAGAGCAATCCCAAATCTTTTTTTGAAAACGCTCGAAAGGCAATGAGCGTCTCGGTGCTGAGAATGCCGTCCAGCGCGGCGATCTGCTCGGTCACAAGATCGCTCAGCTGCTCGTGGTGCTTTACGCGTACGATCGCGACCAAATCGTAGGGGCCCGCAACCGAATAGACTTCCGCGACGCCGTCGATCGCCAGCAGGTCGTCGGCGATCGAGCGTAGCCGCGGGCGCTCGACGTTCATCAGAATCAGTGCAGCTACCATTTCATGCAACCTCGCTTACGATCTCGAGCGCGCCGCTGCAGTTCAAACAGCGGTCGTTCATTGCGGCCGCGCAAGCCGCGCAAAACGTGCAGCCATACGAACACGCCCGCGCCTCGGCACGAGTTTCAAAGTTCCGGCCACATTTCTGACACGAGCTTTTCATACGTAACGGTTTTATTTGTTCTTGAAGCGGGCGACGCGCTTTTCGTTATAGGCCGCGAGCCCTTCTTTTGCATCCTCACTCTTGAAGAGCAGCGACTGCAGCTCGCGTTCCAGTGCGAGCGCGTCTTGCAGCGGAAGCTCGGCACCGGTCTGAACGCTGCGCTTGATGTGCCCGACGGCCATCGGCGCCTTGTTCGGCGAGCAGAACTGCTTAGCGTATTCCGTGATTTGCTCCCGGAACTCAGCCGCGCTGCCTTCGAAGAGGTCGGTGAGCATTCCCCATTCCAGCGCTTGCTCGAAGCTGACGGTTTTTCCGGTCACCATCATCTCGATGGAGCGCGATTTGCCGACCAGACGCGCTAGGCGCTGCGTTCCGCCGGTTCCCGGCAGAACGCCGAGCGCAACTTCGGGAAGGCCGATCTTTCCGGCGTCCTTTCGAGCGATGCGAAGATCCGCCGCCATTGCGATCTCCAGTCCGCCGCCGACGCAGTGCCCGTTGAGCGCAGCGATCACCAGCTTCGGCGTCTGTTCGAGCCGCGACAGCGTCTCGTTTGCGTGCAGGCAAAACATGTACTTGAACTCGGGTGTAACTTGGTTGAGCATCCCGATATTGGCGCCGGCCGAAAAGAACTTTTCACCCTTGCCGGTAAGCACGATGACCTCCACGTCCGAGTCGAACCGTGCATCGAGAATCGCTTCGTCGAGCTGGCGCATCATCTCGTGCGTATAAGTGTTGGCCGGCGGATCATCCATCTCGACGAACCCGACGTGGCCGTCTTTCCAGTAGTTAATGACGCGCTTGCCCTCAAGCGCGCGTTGCTCGCGACCGAACGGAGTCTGTTTTGCGGTGCCGTCGAGGGTGGTGCTCATGAAGGGTTTCCTTTGGGTGCGTTCCAGAGGGGGCCCCGCGCGCCGTGCGCACGGGGGGCGCGCAGTCCGGAGGACGTAGCGCCTTTAAGAGTTGTGGGGACCCAATTGGACTGCGCGATGGGGGGCCTCAAGCGAGGTTTCCCTTCGGCGCAATCCAATTGGGGTCTTTGAAATATTCTTTGAGTATGGTTTCGTCGGCTGTAGACGGAAGCACCGTCGGAGCGTAGGCTGCCCATTCTTCCTCGGTGAGCTTACGGCCGTCGACGGTGTAGCGTTCTCCGCCATAGTCGCCGATCTTGCGGTTGAAGCGCATGTCGGGAACGTAGAACTTCGTCTCGCTTGCGTTGACCTCGTTGACGCGGGCGACGGTGCCCGAGACTTCCTCGTGGAACTGCCGGCGAGCGCGCTCGTTGAGGTGCTCCTTGTCGACGCCGCCCTCGGCCTTATCCTCGTCGAAGCGCCCTTTGATTCCCCAGGTGTAAGCCCATTGCGCCGAGCCCGAGTGATCGGTACCAAAGAGATCCAGCGACCCCGAGATCCATTTGTTGTAGTATTTTTGTTGAATCTCGACGGGAATGACGCCCGCCTTCGCGATCCGGCGCAGCCCGGTGATGCCGGTTCCCATGTGAAAGGACTCCTCGCGAAGCATCGGGCCCATCGAGGCCGCGAGCGGAGCGAAACTCGAGTGCGACAGCATGGACAACTGAAACTTACCGTCGCGATCCATAAAGTTCGTGTAGGCGAAGAAATCGAGCCAATGCGTCACGTCGTCGTTGAATGCGTTGAGCAAGCGATTTTTCTTGCCAAAGGCGCGGCGCTCGAGCATCTTCTGCGCTTCGATCTTCCCTTCGCTACCGAAGTGTTCGACCATCAGATGACACATCTGATAGCCGTGACGCGTCTCTTCCACCATGATCCGAACCAGCGATGCCAGATCGTATTCGCTGGGCGCGTTGTTGACCAAGAATCGCTGCTGCTCGTTTGAGGCAAACTCCGTGTCGCCTTGATACACGACCATGTTGAGGACCGCGTCTCTCATGCGTTGATCGGGGATCTCGCGAACGCGCTCCCATCGGCGCTCGCCCTTGAAGTCTCCGAAGTAGATTTCGGGCGTCGGAAGCTCGCCGTACTTTGCCTCAAAGGTGTAGCCGGGCATGAAGCGGTCGACCAACTCGCGATCGAGCCCGATGTCGCGCCTCCATTCATCCAGCATAACGATCCAGTCGTCAAAGGTCGCGATTCGGTTCATTTTGGTGGCCCTTCAAAACGTATAACGGAAATTTATCAAACGGCGAGAATACCGTTATATTAAGGTGCCACGGCAGGAGGTGTCAATCCTTGTCCAGCGGCCGGTTACCCGGCCAAACTCATTCATTTTCACGCTCTACGGCGACATGGTCCACCGCCTCGCCGGCGACGGGGCGCTCTGGATCGGCGGCCTCATCCGCCTGATGGCCTCCTTCGGGGTCTCGCCGCAGGCCGTCCGCCAAGCCGTTTCGCGCATGACCCGCCAGGGATGGCTCGTCGCGCGCCGCGAGGGTAATCTGGCCTTCTATTTGGTAACCGCTCGCGGACGCCGCCGAATCGAGGAGCTCAGTCCCCGCATCTACGGACCGGTTATCGAGTGGGACGGTCGCTGGCGACTGCTCAGTTGTGCCGCCGGGGAGACGCAGCGCCAAGCGCGCGAGCGCCTTCGGAAGGAACTGGCCGCCCTCGGCTGGGCGCAACTCTCCTCCTCGACCTGGATCTCGCCCTCGGATGCGCTCGCAGCTGCTCGTGAAGCGGCCGATTCGACGGTGGCCCTAGAGGCGATCCACCTGTTCGAGGCTGAGTACCGTGGGCCGCTGAGCGACCGCGCGCTGCTCGAGCGATGCTGGAACGTGGATTCGATCGCCTCGGCGTATCGGGAGTTCATCGCCCGGTACCGGCCGCGTTTCCATCTCGAAACCGACCATGGCGAGCTCAGCGACGAGGGAGCGTTCGTCGCGCGGCTGTGGCTGGTCCACGACTACCGGAAGTTTGCCTATCTCGACCCCGGACTGCCAAGCGAGCTGCTGCCGGCTCATTGGCCCGGTACCGCCGCAGCGGCGCTCTTCCGCGAATACTACGCGACGCTCGAAAAGAAATCACAACGCTACTTTCATCTTTGCACGCGTCTTACGAACGGGGCCGAGCGAAAGAGCGTCGAAGCGAGCCGCCCATGCCCAAACGCCTGATGATCGCTCTTTGCGTCGCCGCACTGGCCGTTGCCGCGTGTCACAGCAATAGCTCCACGAGTCCAATACCATCATATTCGCCCGGCTCGTCCTCGCCGAACCCAAAGATTACGTATGTGCACGTCTTGGTCACGATCAATGGCTCACCCAAGCCGCATATTCCGGTCGAGGAGTCGACACCAAAATCGACGGCGAGTCCGCGCCCAGGGACACCGTTTCAAACGCTCGCTACCAACAAGCACGGCAAGATCAAGTTCACCGGCCTCAAACCGGCGAAGACCTACTGCTGGGTAGCCCTCATGCCCAAGGGCAAGTCGTTTGAATGCGCCCCCTGGCAAGTTTGGCAAACCAGCCTAATCAATTTAGGAACCTAAGCTTCGTCTTCATCTAGATGAAGGTGACATCCGTCTTCCGCCTCGGAGAGCACGTCGCGCGCTTCGGCTAGCACCGCGCGTGAAAGGGGGCGGGGCGGCGGCTCGACGGAGCCCGGCTCGGCCAGGAAATCCACTTCGCTCCAATCTTCCCAGGTCTCCAACGGCTCGCCGTCCTGCATCGCCGGAAAGCGAACGCAGAATCCTTGGTCGAGGTGCAGGCCCACGACGGTGACCTCTGTCCCGCGCGGAAAATAGGTTCCATCCTTCCAGAGCGTGCCGTAGCTCGTGCTATAGTGCTGGCCGATCTTGAGCGCTTCCACCATACGCTAGGCTATACCCGAAACGGGTCCATCGGTTTCTCACCGATATAGGTGAGCACGCTCTTGGTCTCGCTGTAGAGCCACATCGTCTCCATCCCCAGCTCGCGTCCGTACCCGGACGCCTTATAGCCGCCAAACGGAACGCCGGGAAAGACCGCGTACGGCGTGTTGATGGCAACCGATCCGGCGCGGATTGCCCGAGCGACGCGATTCGCGCGCCCGACGTTCGAGGTCCAGACGCTGGCGGCTAGACCATACTCGCTGTCGTTTGCCAACGCGATCGCCTCAGCTTCGTCCTCGAAGCGTACCAACACGGCGACCGGGCCGAAGATCTCCTCGCGAACGATCCGGTGATCGCTTTTGGCTTCGTAGGCGGTCGGACTCCAGAACATTCCCGACGCAAAGCTCTGGCCGAGGTCGGGTGCCGCGCCGCCGAAAAGCGCCTGGGCGCCTTCGGCCGCGCCGATCTCGCAATACGAGCGAATCTTCTCGAACTGCTCGGACGTCGTGATGGCTCCGATCTGCGTCTGCGGATCTTCGGGGTCGCCGACGCGCAGAAGCTGCGCCTTCTCTGCGAACCGTTCGACGAAACGGTCGTAGACTCCGGATTGCAGCAGAATGCGCGAGCGCGCCTCGCAGCATTGGCCCGCGTTGTAGTAGACACCGTACAGCGCACCGGCGACGGCCGCGTCGATATCGGCGTCGTCAAAAACGACGGACGGCGATTTCCCGCCGAGTTCCAACGTCACGCGCTTGAGCGTGCGCGCCGCGGCCGCAGCGACGATGCGTCCCGTGTCGGTCGAGCCGGTAAACGCGATCTTATCGACGGCCGGATGATCGACCAGCCAACTTCCAAGCCCTTTCGAACCGGTGACGACATTGAGAACGCCTTCGGGTACGCCCGCTTCGAGCGCGATCTTGCCCAACTCGATCGCCGTCAGCGGCGTCACGTGCGCCGGCTTGAGCACGATGGTGCAGCCTGCGGCGAGCGCCGGTGCAACCTTCCACGAAGCCAGCAGCAGCGGAAAGTTCCACGGAACGATCGCGCCGACGACGCCGACCGGCTCGCGCACCGTATTGGCGAGATACGTCGGCAACGGCGGCGGCAACGTGTCGCCGTAGTTCTTCGTGGCCGCGCCGGCATAAAACTCAAACGTATCCACGATTGCGCTCAGCTCGCCTTTGGCGGTCCCGACGGTCTTGCCGTTGTTGCGAACCTCGCATAACGCCAAGTCGGCCGCACGCTCGCCGATGAGTTGCGCGAGTTTATAAATAATCTTTGCGCGTCGCGAGGCCGCCATCGACGCCCACTTGCCGGTATCGAACGCGCGGCGCGCCGCGTTCACCGCATCGTTGAGATCCTCGCGCGTCGCTTCCGCGACGTCGGCGAGCTTCGCCCCCGTGGCGGGATTGAGAACTTCATACGTGCCGCCATCGGAAGCATCTCGCCAGGCTCCGCCGATGAGCAGTTGCGTCTTGGTCATGGTTGGCGCAGTCGTCATGGCAAACGCCTTCTACTCCACCCGCTCGAATACCGTTGCGATGCCCTGACCGACGCCGATGCACATCGTCGCCAGGCCGAAGCGCGCCTTTCGCCGAGCCATTTCGTGCAGGAGCGTCGTCGCGATGCGCGCGCCGCTTGCTCCCAGCGGGTGTCCCAGCGCGATCGCGCCGCCGTTGACGTTCGTCTTGGTGGGGTCGAGCCCCAGCTCGCGCATGCACGCGACGGCTTGCGATGCGAAGGCTTCATTAATTTCGATCAGATCGAGTTGCTCGACAGCCAAGTGAGCGCGCGCGAGCGCCTTGCGCGCGGCCGGAATCGGTCCCATACCCATCACGTTGGGAGCGACGCCAACGGCAGCGCACGCGACGATCCGCGCCATCGGCCGCAGACCCAAGCGGCGCGCCGTCTGCGCCTCGCAAAGCAGGAGCGCCGCCGCGCCGTCGTTGATGCCCGACGAGTTACCGGCCGTCACCGTGCCGTCGCTCTTAAAAGCCGGTTGTAGTTTCGCCAGCCGCTCCATCGTCGTCTCCGGCCGCGGATGTTCGTCGCTCGTCACGGAGGTTGCGGGTGATGTGCCCTCAATCGGCACGGCAACCAGTTCGTCTGCAAATGCGTTGCGTTGCGTTGCCGCCTTGCACTTCATCTGAGATTCAAATGCGAAACGGTCTTGCTCTTCGCGCGTGATGCCGTATTCTCGCGCGACGTTCTCCGCCGTCTCGCCGAGCGAAACGGTATGCTCGGCCGGCATCTTCGGATTGACCATGCGCCAGCCGAGAACCGTATCGAAGAGTCGCTGGTCTCGAGCGTACGGCGCGACGCTCTTCGGCAAAACGTATGGCGCGCGCGTCATGGACTCGACGCCTCCGGCGATCATCACGTCGCCTTCTCCAAACGCAATCGCCTGCGCGGCCGAGTTAATTGCTTGAAGGCTTGAGCCGCACAGGCGGTTGACGGTAGCGCCGGGGACGCTAAGCGGCAGATTTGCCAAGAGCACGGCCATGCGCGCGACGTTTCGGTTATCTTCGCCGCTCTGATTGGCAGCGCCGAAGTACACGTCCTCAACGATCGAAGGAGCGATGCCGGTGCGCTCGACCACCGCCTGCACCGCGATCGCGGCAAGGTCGTCGGGACGAACGGTTGCCAGCGCGCCGCCAAGGCGGCCGATCGGCGTGCGCACGGCATCGACGACCCAAACCTCGCGGCTCATTGCGGCAGGCTCTCCTCGGGCGCGGGCGACTCTTCCATGTCGAGAAGCCAGATGGAACGGTGCGCCGCGAACTCATCGCCCTCGGCGTCGGCCAGACGTTTGAGGATGCGGCGCAGGCGCGTACCGCCGATTTCACGCCCCCACGCGATCGGACCGGCGGGGTAGTTGGTTCCCAGCTGCATTGCTTCGTCAATATCTTCGGGCGTGGCCACCTCCTCCGCAACGGCAATCATCGCTTCGTTGACAATCGAGCCGATGGTCCGTCCGAGAAAGAGTCCCGGAACGTCTTCAACGAGCACGGAGGCCTTGCCGACGTTTGCGAAGAGCTCTTGCGCCAGCTCGAGCGCGTCGTCCGACGCATGCTCCGAGTTGACGATCTCGACGGCGGCCACGGCCGACAACGACCCAAGCACACCGAAACCGACCAACCGCTCCGGATGACGTAAGCGAGCCGCACACGCAGCGACGTTTGTCGCGTACGCGTCGGTCAAGATGACGCACTCCGGTTCGAGCCAGGCTTCGAGCCGAGCGATGGCGTCGCCGCGATCGGACGTTCCATCGCCGCTGTCGATCAGCATCGTCGGCTGGGCCCCAAGCTCGTCGAACAGCTCGTCGTTGTCGATGCGCAGCACGTTTCGGTAACTTTGCTCGAGCATCTCCGCCAGCTCGTCGGCGCGATTACCGAAGCCGACGACGGCAACGATCTCTTCATCGTTTGGTTCCTCCGCCGGTGCCGGCACGTCGAGTTCGAACGTCTCGGCCTTCCCGTCGCGATACGTATAGAATCCGGCGCCGGTCTTTCGGCCAAGCAAACCTTCGGCGACCATGCGCCGCTGAAGCTCCACCGGCTCAAAACGTCGCGCCTCGGTGCGCGCATAGATCGACTCGCTCGTCGCAAGATTCACGTCGAGTCCGATGAGATCCATCAGCTCGAACGGCCCCATGCGAAAACCGGCCGCGCGCGCAAGTGCATCGAGCTCTTCGACGGAGGCCACGCCGCGCTCGAGCGCGCGCAGCGCCTGCAGATAGTACGGCCGAGCCACGCGATTGACGATGAATCCGGGCGTGTCGGCCGTGAGAACCGGCGTCTTCCCCAGACGCTCGACGATCTCAAACGCGCGGTCGAGCACATCGCTCCCGGTCTGCGGCGCGCGTACGATTTCGACGAGCTGCATTCGGGCCGGAGGATTGAAGAAGTGCAGCCCGAGCACCCGCTGCGGATGCTCGACGGCATCGGCGAGCTCGCCGACGGACAGCGACGACGTGTTTGTCGCGAGCAGTGCGTCCGGCGGGAGCGCAGCCGCCAGAGCCGCAAAGACGTCGCGCTTAATTTCGAAGCGCTCGGAGACGGCTTCGATGGCAAGCACCGCGTCGCTACGAGCAGGGATGGCGCCCGTGCACGCAACGCGTCGCCCGATCGAGGGATCGCCCAATCGCTCCGCCTGGCGCGCAATCTCGAGCGATGCTCGCTCGCGCGCCGCCGCCTGCGGCTCGACGATCTCCACGTCGTAGCCTGCTTTGGCGGCGACGAACGCGATGCCGGCACCCATGGTTCCACCGCCGGCAATCACGATCCGTTCCGTCATAAAACCGACTTCGCGAAAGGAGGCGCAAACGCTTCGTCGATATTCGTCGTGTGTGCCTTACCGCGCATCCTGCGCAGAAACCGGCTCCTCACCGGCATGCAGCTCACTCATGAGCAGCGACTCTGCTCACCGCGCCCACCCTGGCTTGCGCCTTCGAGCGCGGCTGTCGTCCGGGCGCGAGTGTTCGCTTTCCCGTCGACAAATACACGCTATCGCGCGAGACTGCCATATGCTTGGCACTCACATTTTGTCAATGACCGTCGGCGATGATCTCTGCGCCGCTCTCCCTCTATTCACTACCGTGGTGCGGTATGGATAAGCCGCGGTGGCGCGTGCGGAGCTCCAGTTACGTCGTAGATTCGCCGTACATGCGCTTACGCGCGGACGAGTTGGAGCTTCCCGACGGGACCATCGTCCCGAACTACTACGTGCGCGAGTCGTTTGGCTTCGTCACGATTCTCGCCCTGACGCCGGACCGGCAGGTGATACTCGTCCGGCAGTATCGCTATGGGGCCGATTCCATTCATCTCGAGCTCCCGGCGGGAATGCTGATCGAGGACGAGGTGCCGCAGGAGTGCGCGTTGCGGGAGCTGGCCGAGGAGACCGGCTATGAGGTGGCGCGCTGCGAGCCGGCTGCGGTCTATCTGCCCGAGCCGGTACGCTCGACGGCGCGCGCGTACGTTTACGTCGGCTTCGACGCGCGCCGGACGCGCGAGCCGCAGCTCGACGTCACCGAGCACCTTCAAGTCGAGCTTGCGTCGCTGCCCCGCTTTCGAGAGATGCTAGCCGACGGAACGATCGACGCAGGCGCCTCGATCGCCGCCGGGTACCGGGCGCTCGACTATCTCAAGCTGCTGTAAAAGAGTGAAACCTGTGCCTCGGCCAGGGGGTAGATAAGGACGTGAATCCCACACTCACGCTCTTCCTGAAACTCACCGCGGTCATTGCCGTCGGCATCATCCTGCTGGTGGTCGTCGCCCACCTTCTCGTGATTGCGCTCAAGGCGCTCGTCGTCGCGGCGGTCATCGCCGCGATCATCCTTGGCGGTCTCTTCGTCTACAATCTTTTCCGCCGTTCCAAGTATCCGGTTATTCGCTGAGGAAGCTTTGATTTAGTCCAGATCGAGGAGGCGAGGGGTGAAGTTTACTTTGGTAAATGAACCCCGAGCCGACGAAGAGCTGGGCTAAATCAAAGCTTCCTTAAGCCATTCGCGAAGGGCGGCGCTGACAAGCTCCGGCTCTTCCATCATCGGCATGTGACCGCTCTCTGCGCATAGGACGAGGCGCCCCCGCGGAAAGCGCTCCACGACTGCCTCCGCTTCTTCTTGCGTCAGCGTCGCGTCTTGCGCGCCGGCAATCATCACCATCGGCACGTCGAGATCTTCGGCAATGTCTTCCGCGGACGATCGAAGCGCCATCCCGCGCAGCGCGGCGGCCGCCCCTCCCGGAGCATTCCGCGTAACGATCTCGTACGCGCGCTCGACGACGCCGGGACGTTCCGCCGGCGTACTCGGCGCAAAAAGCCGAGGCAACATCGACTCGACGACCGGCCCGATACTCTTCTCTCGCTCGACGCGATCGGCTAGCTCCCACCGCGCCTGCGCCTCTTTCGGCGTGTCCGCCCGCAAGCGGCTAGGGACCAGCGCAAGCCGAGCCACTCGCTCGGTAAACATGCGCGCGAAGGCCAACGCGACGTAGCCGCCCATCGAATGACCGGCGATTGATGCGCGCTCGATGCCGAGCGCATCGAGCAGCAACGCGACGTCGGCGGCGAGCGTTTCCATTAGGTACGGGCCTTCCGATTCGCTCGATTTTCCCGCGCCGCGAAGGTCCGGACAGACGACGCACGCGTCTTGCGCGAGCGCATCCGCTTGCGCATCCCAGATGCTTGCGGAGAACGGAAAACCGTGGATCAAGACGACGGCGGTGACGTGTTGTCGTTCGTTTACGCGCGCGTCGATGCGTGTGCCGTCCTCGGCGAAAACTTGCATTGAAACCCGTAATACTGTATAAGGAGGACAATACCCCTGGTCGCTTGGTGACCAGAGAAAGGATGATTCTTACCAACGATGGCAGTTCGAAAGAAAGCCGCTCGCAAGAAGGCCGCAAAGAAAGCGGTCGTCGGAGCGTTGGTTCGCCGAGCCGTCCGCAAGGCGGTTCGCAAGAAAGTAGCGCGCAAGGCCGTGCGTCGTAAAGTCGCTCGCAAGGCCGTGCGTCGTAAGGTAGCGCGCAAAGCGGTGCGAAAGAAAGCGCGCCGGAAAGTAGCCCGTAAGGCAGTCCGCAGAAAGGTTGCCCGCAAGGCAGTTCGCAAGAAAGTAGCGCGCAAGGTAGCCCGTAAGAAGGTAAGACGCAAGAAGGCTGGAGCCTAGCTCCGGTCTTTCTTAATTCCGCTCTGCGGAGTTAGCAAAAGCGAGTCGCAAAACGCGACTCGCTTTTTTTTTTCACACGGTTCTTACGATGGGGGCGAAGAGCCAGATCGCAAGGAAGAGCGCGACGCAGAGGGCGCCGGCCAGTGCGAAGGTCTCGCGAAGGCCGATGATCGAGCCGATCGCGCCGTCCACCAACGACCCCAGCGGCATCACGCCGATTGCGATCATCGTATAAATCGAAAGCGCGCGGCCGCGCACGTCGTCGGGTGAGAGGATCTGGATCAACGTGCTCGTCGCACCCATCATCGCCATGGTTCCGACGCCGATCGCAAAGAGCACGCAAACCGCCAGCCTCAGCGACGGAACGAAAGCTAAAACGAGGACGCCCGCCGACATCAGCAACCCGGCTTGCAGCCAAAGCCGAGAGCGGCGTTCTCGTTGCGCGAAATACGCGGTGGCGAGCGCGCCGCCGAATCCGCCGATGCCGATCGCCGAGACGGCCCAGCCCAAGCCGCGCGGGCCCGCGTGCAAAACGTTGACCGTAAAAGCGGCGATGAGCTGCGAGTACGGTCGCGTCAGGATCGCCGTGACGAACTGCGCCAACACGATCCACCGCAGCACCGGGTGCGCAACGATGAACGAAACTCCTTGCTTCATCGCGTGCCACGTGGGTTCGGCCCGACGAGCCGATGGCGGCGACGGCTTCATGAGGATCACCGCGACGACGACTGCAAGCGTCGCGCCCGCGTTGAAGTAGAAGGCGCCCGCGACGCCGATCCAGACGATGAGCAAGCCCGCAAATGCCGGCCCTATGACGGCCGGCGCGTTAAACGCGATCGAGTTGAGTCCGACGGCGTTTCCGATGTACCGCCGATCCACCAGCAAGGGAACCCAGCTCTGACGAGTCGGCGCGTCAAACCCGTTCGCGCCCGAGTTCAGCGCCGAGATCAAGGCCAAGCCGAGCAGATTTAGCGCGTGCGCCGATGCGAGCAGCGCGAGAATGAGCGCCGCGAGCGCCATCGTCGTATTCGTCACGAACAAGACGCGACGGCGCGGGAGCCGGTCGGCAACGACCCCGGCAATCGGCGACAACAGCAGTACCGGAATGGCGCGCGAGGCTCCCAAAATACCGAGATCGAGTGCCGCCTGATGTGCCGAGCCCGCCATCCGCGCGACGAAGAATCCCATGGCGGTGAACTGCATCCAGGTTCCGAGATTTGAAACGAGCAGTCCGATCCATAGTAATCGATAGTCGCGATAGCGCAGTGCGGCAAGAATGCTCACGCGCGAGCTTGCACCGCGGCGACGATCGATGCCGCGCTTTGCGCCGCATCGAGCCTGGACGTATCGATGCAAAGGTCGTAGTTTCGCGCATCTCCAAAGGTTAGGCCGTACCATTGGCGGACGTAGGCGACGCGGGCGCGATCCACACGATCGATTTCTCCCTCCGCGAGATCCCGGCGCTCGTGCGTGCTTTCCATCACGTGCGCGACGCGCCACTCGCGCGGGGCGTGCATGAAGACGCGCAGAACGTCTGGACGGGCGCCGAGGATCGCAAACGCGCCGCGGCCCACGATAACGCAGTTCCCTTTGGCGGCGTACTCTCGCACCGCAGCCGCGACGGCTGCGACCAGCTCTTCGTCCAACGGTTCGGCCGCCGACGCTTGCGCCGTTTCGGGCGTCGCCCGTTCGAGGCTGTCGACCAGCCGTTCGCCCAGCGTGCGTCGCGAATCTTCGCTGGCTTCGACCTCCTCGGGCGTGATGCGCAGCCGTTTGGCAACCACGACCGGCAACTGCCGGTCGACGTAGCGGTAACCCAATGCTCGGGCCGCCCGCTCCGCAACGGCGAGCGCGCCGGATCCATACTCATTCGAGATAGTGACGATCACCGGAAAAGGAATATGGAGTGACGAATCGCCGTGTCCTGCCGATCGTTGAAGCGCGCGACCTGCGCAAGGTCTTCCGCACCGCAAAGCGCACGCCGGGAGCCCTCGGCGCGTTGCGCTCCCTCTTTTCGCCCCAATACGAGGATCGCGTAGCGGTCGGCGGCGTTACCTTTGCACTGGAGCCCGGGGAGTTGGTCGGGTACATCGGTCCCAACGGCGCCGGCAAGTCCACCACGATCAAGATGCTCACCGGAATTCTCGTCCCCACGTCGGGCCAAGTGCGCGTCGCTGGGCTGGTGCCGTGGAAGAACCGTAAGGAGAACGCTCGCAATATCGGCGTGGTCTTCGGCCAGCGAAGCCAGCTCTATTGGGACCTACCGCTGATCGACTCGTTCGAGCTGCTTCGCGCGATCTACGCCATTCCGCCCGATCGCTATCGGAAAAACCTCAAAGAGTTCGTCGACATCCTCGAAATGAACGGCTTTCTGCGTACGCCGGTGCGCCAGCTCTCACTGGGGCAGCGCATGCGCGGCGATTTCGCGGCGGCGCTGCTGCACGGCCCAAAGGTCGTCTATCTGGACGAACCGACAATCGGACTCGACGTCGTTGCGAAGGAGGCGATCCGGGAGTTCATCGCCAGAATCAACGCCGAGCGCGGAGCGACGATCGTTTTGACGACGCACGACCTCGCCGACGTCGAGCGGCTGTGCCGCCGGATCGTCCTCATCGACCGGGGCACGCTCATTTACGATGGCGACATCGATCGGATCAAGGGCGAATACGGGCGTTTCCGCACGCTCGTCGTGCGCTTTAGCGAACCGGTCGCTCATCCCGAGCTGGACGGCGCGCAGCTGACCGGAATCGAGGATTCGAGCGCGCGCTTTCGCTTCGATCGCAATCTGCAGCGGGCCGACCGGCTGGTGCGGCAAGCGAGTGAGCGCTATAGCGTCGAAGACGTGAGCCTGGAGGAGCCGGACTTGGAATCGATTATTCGACGCATCTACCTCGAAGGATACGAACGCCGGCCGGAGGAGGGTGCGTCATGATGCTGTCCAGCGGAACGAAAAGACCGAAGGTTCATTCCGGCGCGTACGTCGCGCCGACGGCGACGATCGCCGGAGAGGTGACGATTGGCGCCGGCTGCGCCGTACTGCACGGCGCCGTCATCGTCGCGGAGGGTGCGCCGGTAACGATCGGCGCCGACACCGTCGTGATGGAGAACGCCGTTTTGAAAGCCAGCGGCGGCAGCGTCTTGCAGTTCCCGCTCACCATCGGCAGCCGCTGCATCGTCGGACCACAGGCCTACGTCGTCGGGGCGACGATCGGCGACGGCTGCTTCGTGGCCAGCGGTGCGAAAATCTTCAACGGAGCGACGCTCGAAGACGGCAGCGGCGTCGCGCTGGGCGGGATCGTGCACGTGAATGCTCGCCTGCGCAAAGGCGAGAGCGTGCCGATGCAGCACATCGCTTTCGGCGACCCGGCCCGGGTCTATTCGCCGGAAAAGGCGCCCGAGATTCATGCGAAGATGCAGTTCTTTGCCGACGTCTTCAACGTCGAGGGAACCGACGATGCGCGCGGCCGGGCTGCCCAAACGTATTCCAAGTTCCTACGCAAAACTCACGCCCAGGACGCTGTGATCGAGGAACACCGCAACATCAAGCCGCCTCCGCGCCGATCGGGCGAGGAGCCTCCCCCGACGCAGGTCGCGGAGGTGGATAAGGTCGTCGACGTCATGATGCTCGAGCTGGAAGAGATGGAGCACCGCCGCCAAGCGGCGATCAAACGGCAAAAAGGCGGTTAGCCCTGGAAGCTGCGTTCCTTCCCTACGTCGAGTTCGCGAAAAAAGCGTTCGCGCGAGAGGCCACGTACCGGATCGAGGTTCTCACCGAGATCGGCTCGCTGGTCTTGCGAGTCTATATTCTGCGCTCGCTCTGGACCGCGCTCTACGCGCAGAACGTTGCGCCGGTCGGTCTTCCGCTGCACAGCATGATCACCTACGCCACCGTGGCGATGCTAATGTCGCTGATTCTCGAGGTGGATGCGACGCGGCTGATTCGCGAAAAGCTCCGGGAAGGGACGATTGCGACCGACTTGATGAAGCCGATCAGCGTCCCGTTCTACTTTTTCAGCGACGGACTCGGCCAGACGGCGCTCCACGCACTTCTCGTGATCCCGTCGCTGCTCTGCGCGCTGTTGCTCGTGCGCATCGACGTGCCGCCGCCCGCGACCTTCGCGGTATTTCTGCTGGCGTTCGTAATTGGCTACGGAGTCAACTTCTTCCTGAACTTTTTGATGAACTGCATTGCGTTCTGGACGCTGGAGACGTTCGCCGCGCAACTGATCGTGCGCTGGTCCTCCGATCTGCTCTCCGGCCAAGTCATCCCGCTGATGTTCTTTCCCGGGATATTTGGCCGGCTCGTCTTTGCGTTGCCGTTCGCTGCGATCTATTCCACGCCGCTGCTGATTTTTGTCGGCGTCATTCCTCCATCGGGATGGGCGATCGCCATCGCCATGCAGATGCTGTGGCTCGTCCTCTTCGCCGGGATTGCGTCGGTGGTTTGGCGAGCTGCTTCGAACCGCGTCGTAATTCAAGGTGGATAACACATTGACACGGCATATCTAACGCATATGCATCGCTTTATTACCCGCAATCTCGCCGCCGGCGCGGCGCTGATTTTTCTCGCGCTGCCGTCCGCTGCATGGGCGCAGACCAAGACGATCTCCGTCGAAGCGGGACCGATCTGGAGTCAGTCAGACGCGGTGAAGAAATGCCCCGAAGTCGCCAAGGAAAACCGAGGCACCTGGAACGGCCAGTGGCGGACCACCGTGCCGGGCAGAATGTCGGTCTGCGAGCTTCGCCTGTCGCCATCGAAGGAAATAAAGGTCGTCGAGCCGATCGAAGCGGGCCCCATTTGGAGCCAGTGGGACGCAGAGAAGAAATGCCTTGAGGTCGCCAAAAAGAACGGCGGCACCTGGAACGGCCAGTGGCGGACCACGGTGCCCGGGAGCATGTCGGTCTGCGAGATTCGTCTATTGGGCTAAGGCGGCCGCGTGTGTCCCAGCCCTTGCGGGTCGGCCTGTAGGGCAAGTGCCTGGTCGAACGCGTCCAAGTCGGATCGCTCGATCACAGCGTTGAGATGATCCAAGTATTTTCGCACTGCGGCGACTCGCGTCGCATCTGTGAGAGAATCTACGAGATCGTTCAGTGCGGCTCGCATGCGGCGCAGCACTTGTAACGTGTTGGCGCCGTAGAGGCGAATCTCGTCGAACGCCAGCGAAAGATACTCTTCCCACGTCGGCATCGGAAAGATCAGCCGCAGATCTCCTTGCGCGTCTTTGACGAATCCGGCCTCCAAGACGCGACCACCGAGCCGGTAGAGCAAGTCTTGGATTTGGTCGATCGCCTGAACGGCCGTCGTCGGATCGTTTACCGCCGGCGACAACGCCAGGATCGCCGTGTCCACGAGAAGACGTAATGGGTATTTCGGGTCTTGCTCAAACGTGCGTTCCGATGCTAAAACGATGCCCCGTAAGAGCGATGGCTCGGGAATAGGAGCCCTCGCCCCGAACACTTCGAGCAAAACCATTCCTTGCGACACCGTATCACCGACGGCGCATTTCATAACGATCGTGCCTCCAGATTCTTTAGCCTGTTGCACGAAATCATCGATTCGAAAGTTCGCAATCGCGAGCGGCACGCCATCGTAGGTAACTCTTTGCCGGGAGGCTTGCGTTCGCAGTGCGTCCGCCTGGCTTCGCAACGCGACGAGTTCTTCAGCGGCATCGTCCTCGAATCGTGGGAGCATCTTTGCGATGACGGCACGTCCCTTGTCGCCGATGAACTGTAGCACGTACGTGATTCGGAGCAGGGCGATGCGCTGGACGAGAAGAGCGAGTAACACCATGCTTAGCACGAGGAGAAGAATAACGAATTCCATCGAGAGCATCGGCACTTTGCCGTTGTGGTTTCGATCTACAAACTGTATCGTCCAGAGTGCGCACATAAACGTTGCGCTAAACACGCCGAGAGCATGCAAACCGAGGGGATTGCCGGAAAAGAGCATGATGAGACGCTTCGAGTATGCACTCATTGTCGTTTGCATCATCACGAACATGACCGAAAAAACTAGCGCAGTCAGCGTTATCATGCCGGATGCTACGGCCGAGAGGTATGCTTGAGCCGATCCGACCGATATTACGTGGCCAAAGCCTGGAAAGTAAGCGTACTCGAGGCGGGGAAACGCGGAACCGGCGATCATACCGAACAACAGGTACGGCAGCGGGATCAGCCATAGGGGCCGGCCCGCGCGAACGAATGGCTTAGCCATCCATCTATTGGGCTAGGACCTCGTCAACGTAGCACCAGCGCCAATGTTCGCCGGGCTGAAACGAGCGGATCACGGGATGGCGCGTCGCGTGATAATGCTTTGTGGCGTGTGTATTGGGCGACGAGTCGCAGCAGCCGACGTGACCGCAGGTCAAGCAGAGCCGCAAATGCACCCACGTGCCACCGATCTTCAAGCACTCCTCGCAGCCTTGCGGCGTTCGCGGGTCCGGATGGCCCGCGTCTTCGATGTGCTCGCAAAGGTCGTCGTTCATGGCGTCACCCCCGGTAAATCCCAGAGAACGAGCTCGGCATCGCCGCTCACACGCAGGGACGGAACGTCGTAAAGTTTGACCGCATCGCCCGCGTGCAGCGCCGTTTCGTTGGCGGTGGCCGTGCCCGAAGCGACGAAAAGAAACCCATACCTCTCCGGTGCGAACTCCATCTCGATCGTCGCACTCTCGAGGCGCGCGACGCGAAAGGTCGCATTCTGCGTGATGCGAATCGGCGCGTTGACGGCGGGGTCTCCGCTGACGACGTCGAGCCAGCGATTGCGGCGGTCGCCAACGTCGAACGCCATCTCTCCGTACGAGGGCGGCGTTCCCAAGCGCCCGGGCAACACCCACATTTGGACGAGGTGCAGCGGTTCGTCGGCTTTATTGTTGTACTCGCTGTGGCGGACGCCGGTACCCGCGCTCATGAACTGCACGCCGCCGGACCCGACCACGCCGTGATTGCCCATGCTGTCGCGATGGGCCAGCTCGCCGGAGAGCACGTACGTCACGATCTCCATATCGCGATGCGGATGCGTCGGGAAGCCGGTGCCGCCGGCGATCGTGTCGTCGTTAAAGACGCGTAAAGCGCCCCAGTTCTCGTTTGCCGGATCGTAATAGTCGGCAAAGCTAAATGAATAATAGGTATCCAGCCAGCCGTGATCGGCGTGCGCGCGCGCGGAGGCGGGCACGACGGCGAAAACGGGCGAGCGTGAGGTCGCGATAGTCATAGCCTCATCTCTGACCGGGGCGGGGCGGGGGAGGGTTGCACCGAAGCGCCCAGCCATGCTCGGCGCCTATGCGCAGTACTGGCGGATCAACCTCCTCACGATGCTCGAATACCGTGCCAACTTCATCATGTGGTTCGTCTTTACGATCGTCTATCACGGGGTTGCGCTCGGAGCGCTCTTCGTAACGATGGAACGCTTTCCGTCGATGAACGGCTGGAACTTCCGGGACGTCTTCTTTCTGTACGCCCTCTGGATGTGCGGCCACGAGCTGCACAACACGCTCTTCTTCACGGTCGTCAGCGTTCCGGAGTACGTGCGCGAGGGGCGTTTCGACCGCTTCCTGGTGCGGCCGCTCGACACGCTGTTCCAAGTGCTGACCGTCCCGCAGCAAATCGTGCCCGATGGATTGATTCTGGGAATCGCCACGCTCGCGGTCGCCACGCATACTGCGGGCGTGCGCGTGGACTGGGTCTTCGCGCTCTTCGTTCCGCTAATCGTCTTCGGTGGAGCGCTCATCGACCTGGGCATCTCTTTGGCGATCGCGACCTGCTCGTTCTGGTTCATTCGCGTGGACACGCTGCGCTGGGTCGTGATGTCGCTCGAACAAGACTTCACGCGATATCCGATCAGCATCTACGGGCGGGGCGTCCAGGTCGTGCTGGCCTTCGTGCTGCCGTTTGCCTTCATGAACTACTTTCCGGCGACGTACTTTTTGCAAAAGGCCGAAACGGGTCTGCACCTCAACCCGGCAGTTGGCCTGCTCACCCCGGCAATCGGGCTGGCATGGCTCGGCGCCGCGTACGCGTTTTGGATCTTCGGCCTGCGGCATTATCAGGGAACCGGCTCGTGAAGCGTGCTGCGTTCCTGAGCTGCGCCGGCGCGGCGCTGATCGCGTTGCCCGCGGCCGCGGCATCGCTGAGCGGGCGCATCGGCTTGATTGCGCGATCGTTGCCGGGAGTGCTCGGCGTGTACGCTCGCACCTTGGCCGAGGGTCGGGCGCTGGTAGCCTACAACGCCTCCGAGCGGTTCCCCACGGCATCGATCATCAAAGTGCTGATCATGACGACGGCCTACGCGCTCGACGAAGCCCACCCCGGTGCGCTCGATGATGAAATTACCTTCCACAGCGACGACCTGATCGGCGGTTCGGATTTTATGGTGGGCGCTCGAGACGGCCAGAGCTTCACCGTGCGGGAGCTGATCGTTCCGATGATTACCGTGAGCGACAACACGGCGGCCAATCTCTTGATCGGGCACTTCGGCGTCGCAACGATCAACGAAATCGGCGCCCGCGCCGGCATGACTCGGACACACCTGGCGCGCCGGTTTCTCGACTACACGGCGATCGCGCACCACAACGATAACCTCTCGACGCCCGCCGACATGGGCCGGCTGCTCTATCTCATCGAACACGGTGCGCGCGAAGGGGTTCCCACGATCGTTTCGTCCCAACACTGCGTCGCGATGCTCCACATCATGCTGCGCCAGACCGACCGCGACGCCATCCCGGCGGCGTTGCCGCCGCACCTCGCGGTGGCCAATAAGACCGGCGAGATCGAGGGAACGCGCAACGACATCGCCGTCGTCTCCCCGTTCGGCGACTCGCCGTTCATTCTCACGGTGATGACGAAGGACGCGTACGACTACGCTGCTTCGTACGCCGCGATCCGCGCGGTGACGCGTGCCGTCTACGCCTCCGTGTGAACGACGCAGCCATAGACGAGGCCGCTGCTTAGCGCGGCCAGCTTGGCCGCGCGCCGCAAGCGCTTGAAGCGAGCCTCGTGCGATTTCGCAAGCCCGAACGTGGAGGGGTACCACCATCCGATGAGCGCGACCGGCAGACGGCCGCGCGTGTATTTGGCGGCGGCGCCCCGGCGGTGCGCGCCGAGCCGGCGCGCAAGGTCGACCGTGGCTCCGGTATAGAGCGAGCCATCGCTGCAGGCAAGGACGTAGACGGCCGGAAGGTTGCGCGATGAGTCCGTCACACGCAGCTAATTTCCGCCGGCGAGCCTCGATCCTTGGCGCGCTGCTGCTTCTCGCAGCGGCCGGCAACGAGCCCATGCCGCAGCCGCCGGCCTACGCACCGGTCGCAACGATGGTCGACGCGGTACGAGCGGATCGGCTCAAGAGTACGGTCGAACGCCTCGTCGCGTTCAAAACACGCAACGATTTCTCCGAAACGGCCTCGACCCCGCAGCGCGGAGTCTTCGGCGCGCGGGACTGGATCGCCGGGCGATTCGCGGCCATCGCCGCGACGGCGCCCGGACGCATGAGCGTCGAGCTCGACACGTATCTCCAACCGAAAACGCCGAAAACGCCGCGCACCGTCACCGAATCGAGCGTCATTGCGACCCTGAAGGGCGACGAGCCGGGGCGAATCTATATCATGTCGAGCCACTACGACGACTGCGACGGCCATTGCACCGACGGCGTTGGCATCGCGCCGGGCGCCGACGACAACGGCTCCAGCGTCGCGGCCGTCTTGGAAGCGGCGCGCGTGATGGCCGGGACGCACTTTCGCGGCACGATCGTGTTTGCGTGTTTCGACGGGGAAGAGCTGGGCTTATGGGGCAGCAACCACTACGCGCACGAGCTGGCGGCCATGCACGCGCCGGTGCTGGCGGTGCTCAATAACGACATCATCGGAAACTCCGTCGGCGGCGATGGAAGCTCCGAGCCCGGCGTGATTCGCGTCTTCAGCGAAGGTCTGCCGGCCGGAACCGACATCGAACGAGTCAACCTCGTCGGCAGTGAAAACGACTCTCCGTCGCGCGAACTCTCGCGCTTCGTCGCGGAGATCGTGCCGGTCTACGTTCCAAACTTTACCGTGCGGCAAATTTTTCGCTCCGACCGGTTTCTGCGCGGCGGCGATCAGGAGTCGTTCCAATCGGTGGGATACTCCGCCGCCGTACGTTTTGTCGAACCGCACGAGAACTTCACCCATCAGCACCAAGACGTTCGCATGAAGGACGGAGTGCAGTACGGCGACCTTCCGCAATACATCGATCCGGAGTATTTGAAACGCGCGACGCAAGGCAACGTTGCCGCGCTGGCAACGCTGGCGCTGGGCCCCGCACCGCCGGGCGGCGTTCGTCTGGTGACCGCAAAGCTCGGATACGACTCGACGCTGCGTTGGACGCGCGCCGCAGATGCCGTCTCCTACGAGGTCGTCTGGCGAACCACCGATGCGCCGCAATGGCGGGGGGCGCGCAACGCCGGCGACGTCGTCGAAGCGACCGTTCCGATATCCAAAGACGATTATATTCTCGGGGTTCGCAGCGTCGATGCGAACGGGCTTCGCAGCCCCGCCGTCTATCCGGTTCCGGTTCGAGAGTAGTCCGGCCAAATCGAGCGCAGCATCGCTTTGAACCGCGAGCGCTGGGCGATCGGTTCAAACCACGGCAGGCTGCGCAGCATGATGAGCGCAGGCTCGCGCACCTTCAGAGCGCGCTCGAGCTGGTCCAATGCCTCTTCGAGCCGTCCGAGCCCAACGGCGACGGTCGCGAGATTGAAGCCCACGACGAACTCGGTGCGCGCCATCTCCAACAGCGTTTGGTAGATGCTTTCGGCGCGCTCGGTGTCCCCGCAGTCCGCGTACGCGCGGCCGAGCAGCGGCAGGCGCAGCGCGACGTCTTCGGCGCGATCGTGCGGCAGGAGGGCCAAGTCGGCGATCGCCTCGGCCGGCTGTCCGTTGAGAATGAAGGCTTGAGCCCGGTGACGTCGCGCGATCGCGAAGTCCGCGCCGCTTTCGATCAAATTGGAGAACGCGCCGATTGCGCGCCGGTACTGGCCGGTGTGAAGGAATATTCGGGCGAGAAAGAGCTGCAAGGCGGGCGACGACGGCTCGCCGAGCAGGGCGCGCTGCATCTCGCGCACGGGTTTGTCGCCGGAACCTTTGCACATATAAAGCCATGCAGCGTTCATGAAGACCAACGTAGACGTCGGGTTCAGGCGAACGGCCGTCTCGATCTCGCGCTCGGCCTCGACCCAGTTCCAATCGCAAAAGAGCAAAATGAGCGCGAGCGTAGCCCGGGCTTCCGCCGAAGACGGATCGAGCTCGAGCGCCCGAACGATTGCGGCTTTGGCTTTCGGAAACGTATACGAGCCGCTAGCATACCAATACTGGGCCAGGAGCGCGTGCGCGCGCGAAAGCCCAATGAGCGCCGGAACGTGATCCCGGTGAACGCGCAGGACCGCTTCGAACTGCTCGGCGGCCCCCGTCAACGCGCTTGCCGTTCGCTTTTCCAGGAGGTACGAGCCGCGGCAGTAGTGGTGGAATGCTTCGGGAGCGCCGTTGAAGAGACGATCTGCGGAATCCTCAGCCGCATGCAGCGCCGTCTCGGCCAGGATGGGAGCAACGATGCTGACTGGGGCGACGAAACGATACCCTTTTCCGCGCACGGTCATGAGATAGGTGCGGTCGGTCGCGCGTTCGTCGAGCAGCTGCCGCAGCATGTACATATGTTGCGAGAGATTTCCGTCGCTGACGGCGGTATCCGGCCAAATTCGCGTCGCGATCGTCTCCTTGTCGATGACGTCGCCGTTAGCGTGAATGAGCAGGACCAGCAACTGCGCCAGGCGGTCCGGCAGCGGGGTCACTGCGGCGCCGTGGGTGAGCAGCCCCCGTGTCGGATCGAAACGGAAGGAACCGAACGTGTAGACCGGCGGGATATTCGACCCTGCCTGACCGTTGATCATCAAACTTCAAATGATCGATGGAGGCCGAATGTGACTTGGGAACCGCAATTGCGATCGTTCGCGGCACCGCCGGGCGCAGTTTGGAGGCACAATTTGCCAGCGCGCGACGCAAGGCGTCGAAGGCGGCATCGAACGTGGTAACCGTCAACGCCGTCAGCGCGAGCGCGAGCATCTCGGCGACGGGCTCCACGTTTTTTTCGATATAATGCGCGAAAGCCGAGTCGCATCGCGCGACGGACGCAATCGCACCCGGTGAGACCCGCGCGTCGAGCAACTCGATCAGCAGCTCCATGACGGCGGCGCGCTGCGGTTCGCCGTCGCCGAGCATTTGCGGCACGATCACGCACAACCGCTCGTACACCACCTCGGAGAGTGCGCGATCCATACGGCTCCCCGCGCCGTAGGCCGGGTGAAAGAAGAGGCCGGCTGCCAAAAGACGGTCTTGAGTCGGCAGAAGACGCTCGATCGCTCGTGCCCGCCACAATCGCGCCTCGGTAAAGGCAGCGCGAGCCTCGGCCGTCGCACAAAGCACGGCAGCGCAACCCGCCGCCAGACCTTGGAAGCCGCGCAGTTCGCAACGTTGCCAGGCCGGCGAAGCCAGGGCTTGCGCCGGCGCAATCCCACCTTGCAGCACGAGCCAGCGCGCGCGCTCGACTTCCCGAGCGATCCGTCTCCAGCAACGAGATCCGCGCACCCCCCGAACCGCAAGATCGGGCGCGAGCCTGTCTTCGGTTATGCCAAGACGCTGGTTTGCATCGCCGAGATACGCCTCGGCAAGCGTTTGCGTCTCGGTATCCCGGGCCAACCGAATCAGGTTGGTTGCAATGCAGCGCATTTCCAAGGCATTCCCGCGGTCGCGCGCGGCCAGAAATGCGGCAACCTCACGACGGAAGCGCCAGCACGCACCACTTCGCGGCGCGCGGGGCGCTTGAATCGATCCTAACGGGCCGGCGGCGTGCCGGGCGATCGAGGCAACCGCCTCGGCCCTCCAGCGCTGAAAATGGCGCAGGGAGACACCGTTTTGTCGCGCCAGCTCGGCGTTGGTCGCGGTGCGCTTGAAATCTGCCTCGAGGATTGCCCGGCGTAGCCTTTCGGTTCTGGCGTCATCGCCGGCGAGCGCGTCCTTGACGATTTGCTCGAGCGCGCCGGCCGGAATCGACATTGCCGCCAGCGCGCCGGGATTCCGAGCCCGGTGCAATAGCCGCAGCACTTGTCGTTCCATCGGCGATACCGCCATGGTTAACAGAATACGCAGCTTTTATCGTGCCGTCTTCAGGAAACTCCAAAACGCGTCGAGCTTTTGACGGCGCTCCGATTTGAGATTGCTTGAACTTCTTGATGATCGTTGAAGCGAAAGTATCGCGATGCGCGCGTTGCTCAACGATCATCAAAAGGTCGCACTCCCAGGATGTCCCAAGGTCGGATATAGCGCGCGAACTCACGCGCGCAACTTCGAGCTACGACAAAGAGGGAAGTACGCAAAAAATGAAACAGCAACGAACGCTCCGGTTTACGAGCGTCGCCGTTCTGCTTCTGGTCGCCTTCCTGTTCCAGGAAACATGGGCACTGGCAGGAGTCACCGGAAACGTGACCGGCATCGTCCGCGATAACACCGGAGTGCCTTTGGCCGGAGTAAGCGTGAAGGCGGTATCGCCGTCGCAGAGCGCAACTGCGACGACCGATGCCGGAGGTCGATTCGTCCTGCTCGCGCTCACTCCCGATACCTATACGCTCAGTCTGAACAAGTTCGGCTATCAAGGCATATCGGTTGCCGGCACCGTCGTCTTTGCCGATCAAACGCAGACGGTCAGCTATACGCTTACCAAGACGCTCAAAATCATCGCGTCCGTAACGTCGCAAGCGGGCTCGTCGCTGGTAAAGGCCGGCGTCGGCGGCGATCTCTACAGCGTCAACTCCGCGCAAGCCGCCGCTGCGGCAGCGCTTGGTGGCGGCGGAAACCTCAACAGCGCCTACTCGGCAATGGCGTCGGTCCCCGGCATCCAAACGTCGCAGGGTGGCATGGGTTGGGATTTCAATGCGGCTTACATTCGCGGCCAAAACTCGTACTACACGGGCTTCGAGTATGACGGCATCCCGATCAACCGCTCCTTCGACAACTACAACTCCGGAACGGAATCGAGCCTCGGTCTCTCCGAGCTGCAGGTCTACACCGGCGGCGGTCCGTCCTCGGTTGCCTCCGCCGGCACGGCCGGTTTCATCAACCAGGTCATCAAGACTGGCACCTTCCCGGGCTACGCGACGGCCAACCTGGGGATCGCGACGCCGCAGTTCTATCACCAGGCGAGTGTCGAAATCGGCGGCTCGACCCCCGATCGGAACTTCAGCTATTACATCGGCCTTTTAGGCTACAACCAAAATTTCCGTTTCTTCGACAACACCAATGGCGCGGGGTATATGACCCCGGGCGGTTTCTTATCGGGCGATACCACCGGTACGGCGCTCGGCTACGGTTTTCTGAGCAATCAAGTGCTCGATACATCGCCAACCGCTGTCTTCGGCACCGGTCAGGGCGTGAAGCCGATCTGCCAGTTGTACGGGCCGAAGTTCAGCTTCCCGGACCAGGGATGCTGGCAATACTATAGCGGTATCGCCGGCGACCCATCGACCGTCACCGATCGCGAGAGCATTATCAACCTGCACATGGGTATTCCTAAGGCCAATGGTTTGCGCGACGACGTGCAGGTGCTATGGAGCGGATCGGCGCTCGACAACTACAGCTATAACAGTCCAGACGATGAAGGTCCCGGCAATAACCAGTTCATCTGGGCGGCGTACGGCACGCGGGCTGCGGCTCCGACTTGCGGTCCCGAGACGATCGCCCCCGGCCTAACCGTCAACGGATGCTCGGGAACTGGTCAGATCGTCTCCTTCCTGCAGCCGAATCAGTTCTATCTGCAGCGGGTGGGATTGCCACCCGGTCCCTATCAGTGTCCCTCGAGCATCCTTGGCACGACCGCCTGTGGACCGACCTATTTGGGATACGCCGACGGCGTCGCCTACAACGTTCCGTTCGGCACCGCGATCGGCGCGTACGATTATAAGACGGGTACGGGTACCGTCCGGTCGCCCGGCGTTTATATGGTTCCCGACACGCCGGCCCACGCGTTTAACGGCCCGATCCCGGCCAACGACAACTCGCAAGCGACCATTCGGAACGACGCCGGCATCGCGAAGGTGCAGTACACCTACGCGCTGAGCCAATCGGCCTATCTGCGCGCATACGGCTACAGCTTCTACACGGATTGGCTGCAGAACAACCCGATCGCCGGCGCAACGGGAGACGGCGTCCCGTCGTTGCCGGCCTCCCCGCAGTACCAGCTCGTTACGCATACCTCAGGCGGCGCGCTGGACTTCCAAGACCAGCTCAACGACCAGAACCTCGTAACGCTTGACGGCAACTATACGACCGCCGGCGTCATCCGCTGGAACAACGCCTCGGCCGCCGGAGACAATTCGCCGATCGGCTACATGGCGAAGACCGGCGCCGGCTTTAGCTGTTACGGCAATCAGAACAATCTCCCGACCGGCGCCTTCGGATACTCCGTACCGTGCCTGAGCAGCAGCTACTACGACACAACGCTGAGCATCAAGACGTCTTCGTCGGGCACCATCAACTGCGCCAAGACGTACAGCACCCAGTGCATCGTGAATCCCACGTGGACGGGCGCAGCATCCGGCGGTCCTTCGGGCTACGGCGCCGCGGGCACTCCGGCCGCCAGGGCCGGAGCACAATGGGATAGTCTCTGGAGTGGCAACGCGAGCGGTTCGTACAACACGGTCAAACCAGAGTTCGAGAACTTCTCGCTTGCCGATCAGTTCCGCCCCAACGATAAGATCCTGATCAATGCGGCGATCCGCTACGATAACTTCACGTACAAACTTCCAGACTCGGCAACCGCGGCTTCCGACTTCTACGCGAACATGACGGCGAACTATACCTGCGTCTACGTGGCGACGAACCAAGTACTGACGCAACTGCTGGCGCCGGGTCAACCGCCGCCGGCAAATGCTCAGTACGTAAACGGAAACTGCGACACCGCGGCCACGCTCCTTCATCCGGCGGGTCCCCATACCGGCTGGGTCCACCCCAACGGCACGACGCAGAACGGCGTCGCAGCGCCGAACTTCACAGCGACCTCGCCCGGCTCGTACACGCTCAACTACTGGGAGCCGCGCTTTTCGGCGACCTATTCAGAATCGCCCGACGTCGTCTGGCGCCTCTCGGCCGGCCGCTACACGCAGCCGCCGATCTCCGCATCGGTCCAGTACTTGAGCCTCTCGGGCGACGAGAGGTCGGTGTGGAACAACACGATGAACCTGGGCTTCTACTCACCCTTCCATCCGATCCCGGGCATCTCGTCGGGGCAGTACGATCTCTCGTACGAGCGGCACTTCCGCGGCACCGATATGAGCCTGAAGATCACGCCGTTCTACACCTGGGTCTCGAACTGGCAGCA